>ERZ772884.24-NODE-24-length-138856-cov-7.328578_pt1 | contig 138856 bp, 133 predicted proteins | sample MGYA00580574_ERZ772884 | MGnify/ENA primary metagenome ERZ772884 (study PRJEB29015, sample SAMEA2737690) | human gut metagenome | biome: human gut; feature: human-associated habitat; material: faeces | place: China | collected 2012 ... | reverse complement strand
AGATAGATCTCCTTTTTTCATAGGAGTACGTTTACACAAGATTATTTAAACACTCTCTTTTTCGTATATTTTTCAATAACATTCCCAACAGTTTACGTTCATACTTGTTATAATAATAAAAGAAACAGGAAAGGAGCAGCCTATGGGAATCCGCCAACTCGAGTACTTCCTCGCCGTCAAGAACGCAGGAAGCTTCACGCGCGCCGCCGAGCACCTCTACGTCTCCCAGCCCGCTGTGACCAGCGCCATCCGAAGCCTGGAAAGCGAGCTTGGCATCACCCTCTTCGACCGCTCCCAGGGAAAAGCATCCCTCACGGCCGAAGGCAGGATCTTCTCCGCCCACGTCGAGGAAATCATGAAAGGCGTCGTCACGACCATACGCGACATGGACGCCATGAAATCCCTGAGCAGCGGCACCTTTGCCATCGGGATTTCCTCCTTCCTGTCACTGCCATCCGTCCTTTCCCTCATCGCCCGCTTCCTTTCGGACCATCCGGGCATCGAGTGCCGCGTGCAGGAAGGACCGGCAGAGGCGGTCGCCGCCCTCCTGGAAAAAGGCGAACTCGACGGAGCCTTCCTTCCCGAAGACCCTGGCGCCGGGTATGACATCCATCCCCTCGCCGAAGTCCCGCTCGCCCTCATCCTTCCAAAGAGCCATCCGCTCGCAGAAAAGAAGAGCGCCTCATGGGACGACCTCGAAGGCATGGCCTTGTTCCTCCCCGAAGACTTCGGAAAAGGAATGAGACCCTGAGCCGCGTGCACCGCGTCCTCACAGCAGGAAGCGCCGACACCATCCGGGGACTCCTCCTTGCCATGGACAGCGCGGCCATTCTCCCCGCATCCATCTTCGAAGGAGACAGCCGCCTTGCAGAAATCCCGCTTGCGCCCGAGATCGTCATCAGTCCCGTCTATGCAGAAAACGCCAGACGGACACCATCCAGAGCCGCGCGGGCATTCTCGGATTCCATCAACTGAAAGGAGACGGCCATGAAACCAGAACTCGTCGTATTCGGCACGAGCCCGCTCGTCTCCGCCGAACTCCATACAGCCATCAGGCGCCTCTTCGGAGATACTTATCCCGTCAGGGAAGCCCTCACCGAAGACGCCGCGAGGGAAGATCCGGAAAAAGACGCCTGCTGGATAGCGGCACCCATCCAGTACCCGCACGTTTCCCGTTTCCTTCCCAAGGAAAAGACCTTCCTTCTCGATATGCAGCCCGCCGCGGAATTCTTCCTCGCCATGACTGCCAGGGGCCCCGAAGGAGCACCCATTTCCGTCTTCAATAACCGCAAAGCCTACGCCGAGCGCTTCATCGGGCAGATGAAGGACCGCATCCGGGGAAATCACCCGTACACCGCGATTTCCTATGAAGACATGCCTGAAGAAACAGTCCTTTCCCTCCTTGGAAAGGCCAGGTACATCACCGGCGCCAGCTGCTTTACCGGAGAAGGTTCAATCCTCTGCGAGAGCCCCTACAAAGAATCCCTCCCAAAAGATGTGAGCATCCTTCCCGCCAGCCGCGTCCCCACCTTCGACTCCTCGCTCCGCCTCATCCTTGCCCTTGCTGCAAGAAGAGAGCGCGAGCTGAAAGAACTCCTCCGGAAAGCGGAGAGCCCGGACGAAAAGGAAATAGCCAGGGAAGAAATAGCAAGCGCCATCCAGTGCTTTGAACGCGCCTGCAGGATAGCCCTCCTGGAAGGAGCCTCCCGCCTTCCCGCCAAGGAAAAGGAAACCTACAAACCACCTGTGAAAGAACTTGAAGAAAACGCAGAACTCATAAAAATCATCCGGGGCCGCCTGCGGCAGCAAGCAAGCGCTATAGAAAAAGCCATGCAGAACGCCCGGGAAGAGGCCATTTCCCCAGACAACAACCCGCATCCATAAGGATCCGGTCATATATAAGAAACCAAGGAAAAGAAAGGACATCATCATGAACCATCCCGTACTCATTGCCGCTGGAAGAACCCAGGCATCCAAAGACGAACTCCAATTCATCGTCACCAACCTCATCGGCACCTACTACCCCGTCGAGGCTGTCCTGACGGCAGACATCAAAGAAGCAAGGAAAGATGCACTCTACATCTGCGAAGACACAGAAGCATCCCAGCTCCTCACCGTCATCCCGGAAGAAAACCTCTTCCCCCTGCACCTCGAAGTCGTCTCTGAACACTTCTTCGTCCTGAACAAAGTCCCCGAAGGAGAGACACTCTACGTCTTCAACGACACCCGTCCCTTCGCCGACCACTTCCTCGAACAATGCGTCGACGCCCACCTGAACGCCTCTGCCTTCGAAAGAATCACCTTCGAAGACACCGACCCTGCCATCGTGAAAAAAGCACTGAAAGAAGCCAAGTACATCACAGGCACCGACTTCCTCACCAAGAAAGGCAGCATTCTCCAGACCACCTACAAACCGCTCCTCCGCGAAGACGTCACCATCTTCCCGGCAAGAAGAGCCCCGTCCATGGAAACCTCCGCTCCCCTCATCCACAGACTCCTCAGCGAAAGAATCGAAGAACTGAAACAGTCCCTCGCTGAAGTCAAGAAAGAAGGAAACGAAGAAAAAGCAGCAGCCCTCCTCGAAGAAGCCAACACAGCCAACCTCGAATTCCGCCTCGCTGCCCTCCAGAGCGTCACCATCGGAGTCCAGCCCTTCAGACTCAAAGAATCCGACATCACCGAAGTAGACGAAGGCCCGATCCCCGAAGGCACCATCCCGCAGATCGAAATGAAAATCGGCATCCTCGAAAAAGCCAAAGCCGACATCATCAACCTCATCTCCAGCCCCATCATCGTCCCGGCTGACAAAGAAGAAGCAGAAAGAAAACTCGGGAAATAAAATAAAGAAAGTGAAACAGGAAAGTAGAAAGCGGTCTCGCAAGAGACCGCTTTTTGAGTGGAGAAACCAGACGGGCAGGTTAGAACCTTCCGCAATCATTCAATACCAATATTATCAATGGTGACTTAATACGTTTACCATAAATGAAAACCGTAAGATGCTCATTCGATACTATCAAATGACGCCGTAATGGAGGCCTTTGACCTGCCCCAGCGGGGAAGGCGTCTGGCTTATCTTCTTACTGTTGCCAGAGGAAGGGGTGCAGTATTCATTGGTTTTTATAAAAAGGTTTCTCGAGCGAAGCGAGGTCGTATGGTTTTAATCTTCCCTCATCCCCCACGCAAAAAGAGCTATGAAAAATGGTCCACATTTTTCATAGCTCTTCCCCTATTTATTCTTCTTCCTCGTTGAATTTCAGGAGTGAAATGACGCCGAGGATTTCTCTATTGATCGAACCGTCATCGTGGAGAAGACCCATGGTGACGATCACGGAGATATTTCTGGCCTGGCGGGCAGCGAGGGCGATGATTCTTCTATCCTCTTTGCCGTACTTGTTCCAGTCATACCCTTCCTGATCGACGATACGCTTCAGCGCTTTGACACGGGCATGGAAATTCTTCGTGTTGCTTTCCAGCACCTTCCTCTGACCCTCCGCCAGAGTGCAGAGCTGGACAGCGAGGCGGGCAACGACCTTGGATTCCGCTTCGAACTGTTCCGCTTCCTGCGGATACATCTTCGTGCGGAAGCTCGATGCTTTTTCCTCGCCCCTCGTATGAGACGGACCATCGCCGAAGCCGACGAAGACGGAATTATTCGCATCCGGTCCGAAGACATCGCCTTCCACCTTGCCCGTCATCAGCCATTTGACAGTCGCATTGATCGAAGAACTATAGGAAATTTCATTCTTCCCCGATGCCCTTTCAAAAAGTGTCTCCGCATCAGAAACACCCAGCGCACGGATGCGAAGTCCTCTTAAATCAGGATCGTCATTTCTCTCAAGTCTCCTGATCCTGGCAATTCCTGCCTGAAGCCTTCTGTTCTCATCCCCTCCCGGAACGAAATCAGCCATTTCAGCAGCCCTGCTGCCAGCTTCAAAATCCACATTTTCAATCTTGCTGAAAATCTCAGTAAACGTCGTGAGATCCCCGGTAATTACGGCAAGTTTCTCATTGCCCAGCTGACGGATGGTCAGATCAGCCGACTTCCTCGCTGCTTCCCTCTCCTCTGCTGCGCTGCGGACCTTCGTATCCGCCTTCTTCACGGCCTTAGCCGCCTGCTTCCTTCCCAGCCTGCCGAGCACGTAAAATGCTGTGCCAAAAGAAACCACGAAAATACCGGCATCCATTAACCAGGAACTATTCACCTTTTATCCTCCTGCCATAAAGCGGGCCTCGCCCATAACCAGCTGCTAATCAATTGCGCTTTATTTTACATTATTTTTCTATAAATTAATAGTACTTTTGCTAATAGTACTTTTGCGATGTTTAATAAAATTTAATAAAAGGATAGACATCTATCTATATTATAAAATTCCGTTAATCTTTACTCCTCCTCTCCACTGTAACCTGCTCTGACTATAATCCCGCATAAAACAAAAAGATATACTACTAAAGTATACCATTTGCAAAAAATATTCAATATCAAACAGAAAGCAAAAAGAGGACATCGAAAGGAAAGCGAAACGCATGGCTTTGATTTTCTTTCAGCCACAGGCTGATTTGCTTTTCTTTTCGAGCGCAGCGAGGTTTAAGGGTGTTAACCTTGCTCCGAAAGGAGAAGGTGTCGCCGGAGGCGACGGATACAGTAGTTCCCAGCCTGCAAGGCGGCTGTATGGTTTTATCATGTTGTACGGTTTCAATAATCCCCCTCAAAACCTGCTAATGCAGAAGTAATCCTCTCCTTCTTTTACGATATCAAAAGGAATGAGATCATTCTCATGGACACCATAGTCCTGGTCAGGTTCATTCAGGAGCTTTCCTATGCAGCGCCCCTCTTCGACTTCCATGCTCCTCACCCAGCAGCCCTCTGGTTTGTAATCGTCCTTCAGGAAGATGACGAGAATATCGTCAGGATAGTCAGGATGCCTGGAGTCGTCGATGAGGTCGACACTGCGGATGGCCGCCACATCTTCGGATGGCGCATACGCTTCGTTGATGACGGCGATTTTCCTCTCATACGGCGTCCTGTCCACCACCGGACCGAGACGGATGCTGCATTCATTCGCCTGCTCCTTGTGCAGCTTCACCATCATATCCGGAACTCCCGGAAGAGGAATGATCTTGTCCCCCTCTACCTTTGCAGGAGCGAGGATTTCAAAAGTGAAACCGCCCTCCGTATCGACATACCCGTACGCCAGCACACCGCCATCCTCCGGCGCATCCATGCCCCCTGCGTACAGCAAGCCCGAAATCGTCTGATTTATCCCAAGCAGGCAGATCTGGTGCTCCATCTCCCTGAAATTCAGCTGCGCGACCTGTATCATAAATTTCCCCTCCCCTTATTTCTTGACTTTCCTGCGGCCCTTCCTGCCGGACTTCTCCACGAGAGCATAACTCTCATCCAGCATCCGCTTCGCCGCATCCATATCCGTTTCCTTGTCCAGAAGAATGCTGATCCAGTGCACCTTGTCCATATGGTACGCCGGGAAATACCGGTCATGATCGATCAGCCGCTGGATTTCCTCCGGATCCGCCTTCACATTCAGGACCTCCGTCATGCCCTTCCTCTCCACATGGAGCGACGTCCACGGAATGCGCATGAAAAGCCCGTACCATTTCTTCGTCCCGTGCTCGCGGAGCGTGCAGTAATCCTTGTAAATCACCCGGAGATTCTCCTGCTCCGTCCCGTACCTTTCCTTCACGTACGAAAGAAGCCGGATCCGCACATCCGAATCGAAGAAACAATTCTCCACCACATCGCGGACGAGATTCTCCGCCTCCTGGCGCACGCGGTCGACGAAAGCCCCTTCCGCCGACTCCACCTCGAAAAGCGCATACGGCACACGGTCCGGCAGCTCCACCACCGACACCGTCATTTCCCTGCCATGGACAGTGACAACCGCCGCCAGTCCATCCGTCTCCGGAAGAGCGCGCTCCAGCGTGAAAACGCCGCCCTTCTTCTTGAAGCCATAAGAAACCGCCGCATCCTCCAGGAAATCATGCGTCCTGAACACACTGCTGAAGTCCATAAGACCTCATTACTCCTCCAAACGAAGACGCATCGCCGTATGCGGGATCCCGTCCTCTAAGAACTCCTCCGAAGCCTTCACGAAACCCTCGCGCGCATAGAACCCCATCGCATACGTCTGCGCCTCAAGGAAAATTTCCTTCGGCGAATACCGCTTCTTGATCTCCTCAAGCCCTGCATGAAGAAGCTCGCCCCCAAGCCCCGTCCCGCGCTCACGCGTCAGCACACGGCCCACCTGGATCACCCCGGGCTCTCCCTCACGAAGAAACGCACGAAGATACGCAGCCACCGCTCCATCCTTCACACAGAACACATGAAGACTGTCATAATCCACCCCATCCAGCTCCGGATGCGGACAATGCTGCTCCACCACAAACACATCCACCCGCGCCCGAAGAATCTCATACAACTCCTCACGCGTCAGCTCATCAAAACCCTTAGCAATAAACATCCATCCCACTCCATTCTATATATGTATATATTAATTATACACTGTAGAACCCAAGAAAAAACAACTCGCAAACTCGCCGTGCTCGCCTTCCCGGGAAGTGGGCCGCAGGCCGGTCTTAACCTTGCCCTGGAAGGGAAGGTGTCGGCGGAGCCGACGGATGAGTTGCATTTCCCCGCAGCAGAGCTGCGGTTGTATTTTTTTTAAACTCGCCTTCCCAGACGGGGAAGGGGGACCGCTTCGCGGTGGATAGGGTTGATTACCACTAGCGCAGCGAGGTTGTATGGTTTTAATCTCCAAGCACACTCTCCCCGCTAATAAACCCCATCCTCCTCATTTGACAATCCCCTCCCTCCGTCTTAGAGTGAAAGATAACAACACACGAAAGGAAGGATACATATGATAGGTGCCATTATAGGAGACATTGCCGGATCGCGGTTCGAATGGGACAACTACCGCGCCAAAGACTTTGACCTCCTCTCAGATAAATGCTTCTTCACCGACGACTCCATCATGAGCCTCGCCGTCTGCGACGCCCTCCTCAAGACCGTCCCGTCCTACAAAGGCCTCTCCAGACAAGCCGTCCTCTCCATGCAGAAAATAGGACGCCCCTATCCCCAGAGCGGCTACGGCGGATCCTTCTACCACTGGATCTACTCCGATGACCCCGAACCCTACGGCAGCTTTGGAAACGGCGCAGCCATGAGAGTCAGCGCCTGCGGCTGGGCAGGAGAATCCCTCTCCGAAGTCAGGAAACTCTCCAAAGAAGTCACCAAAGTCAGCCATAACCACCCCGAAGGCATCAAAGGCGCCGAAGCTGCCGCCTCTGCCGTCTACCTTGCCAGAACCGGCGAAACAAAAGAAGACATCCGGAAATACATCGAAGAGAAATACTACAAACTGAACTTTACCATCGATGAAATCCGCCCCACCTACGAATTCAACGAAACCTGCCAGGACACCGTCCCCCAGGCCATCGAAGCCTTCCACGAATCCGAATCCTTTGAAGACGCCATCCGCACCGCCGTCTCCGTAGGAGGCGACAGCGATACCCTCGCCGCCATCACAGGCGGCATGGCAGAAGCCTACTACGGCGTCCCCAAAGACATCCGCGAAAAAGCCGGACAATTCCTCGACCAAAGACTCACCAAAATCCTCAAAACCTTCGAGCAAAAATACCCGCCCAAAGTGACGGAATAATAAAAGAGGCAGAACAAACTTTACAGACGATCACTTTGATACATCGGAACCCTCAGAAAGGAATGACAGGTATGGATATAACAAATCTGCAATCTGACATGGATTATTTGTTTAACTGCAACTTTTTTGACGATTCCTTTGATCCCGAGGACCATGAAGATCACCAGGACTTTGCGGATAAGGTGTTACAATCCTACAGCTGGGACGAGATCTATGGTTATTTTTTCAGGCACCTGACACAAGACTGTACGACAGCCGAGTCAGTCTACAATGCCACTAACCTATACTTTGTCTACTGCTTTGACAAAAACCTAGTTCCTAATCCCTATGAGCTTGTCGGATATGTTCTGTTCCGAATCGATTTGGATAAATACTGGGATGAATATGGTGATTTTATCGACAGCTTTGCAGTATCTGTTCTTGAGAGCAGCAAGAAAGTGAGTCTCATGACAGACCCATACTATGCACCCTGGGAAGACCCTAAAGTCATTAAGCAAATGGAAAAATGGAAAAAGCAACTTCAGAACAATGAATCAGATTAAATAGGGAACTCTGAGAAAATTTCACTAAATACAACCTTCACTTACCACGAGCGCAACGAGATTTAGCTGTCCCCGTCAGGGGAAGAGTTGCCTTTGACCTTGCCCTGGAAGGGAAGGTGCCCGACCTCAAATTCTGATGTCGGGCGGATGAGTTGCATTTCCTCGGGCAGAGCCCGGTTGTATGGTTTTTAAAGGTGCATTCTCTAAAAAGTCAACGCATCATCGTCCAAGGTTTTCATAGGGTTCATTTTACAAAGGATCTCCTCACCCCATCAAAAACAGCGGTATCAAAATGCTCAGTCATTTTGATACCGCTGTTTTTTGCCCCGTTGCTTTCCTTATTTCACTCGTTCCACCTTCGGCGCATGAAGGCCAAAGGAAATTCTCTTGATCACCCGGATATAATCCTCCACCGGAAAATCTTCCTTCGTGCACAAGATAAGATACCTGTCGCCGCCGTCGATCAGGTTGTAATCCGTACTGACAAACCCATTCCTTCGATAAAACTCCAGCCTTCTCTCCCTCTGCTCGGAATTCGCCGCATGAGGATCCAGCGGCTCAATATTCAGGGCCACGCCCCTTCCCGAGGCCCTTGCCTTCAGATCCGTCAGAATCGCCGTCCCGTATCCTTTGGACCGGATTTCATCATTCACCGCCAGGTACAAGACGAAAACCATATCCTCATTCTCGACCGTATACGTGAAACCGCAGAAATCATCGCCATCATAATAAGCCAGGAAATGCACATAACTGCTCCAAGCCCGAAGACGCAGCAGGAACATCGGAAACTGCTCATTCTTTGGAAAAGCCCTCTCCAGAAGACCCTTCACCCGTGAAAGATCCCGAAGACTCCCATCCACCTTCCGCGCCGTCAGCCTCATCCCGATTCCCCTTTCCTGCGATAATGACTAGAAATAATGCTTTAAGACCTATGATAACACAGAAAGAAAAACGAACGGTACACCCACGCAAAAAGGAGCTGTAGCAAAATGATTGCACATTCTGTCACAGCTCCTTTTCAATTTCTATTCTTCTCCTATATATACGCAGACATAGTCTTCGCCGTCCTTGACGATGCCGAAGGGAATGGTGTCGCCTTCGTGGACGCCGAAGTCTTTGTAAGGCTCGTTCAGGAGTTTTCCGATGACATGGTCTCCCGCCACATCCATGCTTCGTACCCAGCATATTTCGACGCCTTCCTGGCCTTCCTTCATGAAGAGGACGCGGAGGTCGTCGGGGAAATCGGGATGGCGGAGTTCGTCTATGACGTCCATTCCGCGGAAGAACTCAAGACCTTCATTTTTGAAATAGCCTTCATTGATGAACCGGATCATTTCCTCAAACGGCGTCGTATCGACATCGGGATGAAGGATGATATTCCAGTGAGCGGCACTGCCCCTGCGGACCTTCAGGGAAACCGTTCCGTCATTCGGGAGAGGAATGAACCTGTCTCCCTCCCTCTTCGCAGAAGCGAGGATTTCGAAGGTGAAGCCTGCTTCGTTATCAATATAGCCATACCCCAAAGCACCATCGGCCCCATCGGCCCCATCGGCGCCGATCTTCGCAGCTTCAAGTAACTCCGCCAGATAATCGTTCATAGCAAAGAAACAACCCCGGTGATACATGTCTCTGAAACTCAGCTGGCTGACAAGTGTCATAGAAAATCCTCCTTTTCTCCCCGTACTCGAAAAGTAAGCAGCAAGAGCCGTTCCGCACGGCCGAAGACCTTCCCTTAGCTTGATTGTAGCATACGGGGTGGGGGAACGGAGGAAAACATGGAAACCGCGTGGCTTTCCCTCTACTCCATGATTTCGTGTATCTTTTTGATGATGGTCTGGTCAGCAGGAAGCCAACCAACGGTATCCAGACTGCTCTTAGTCAGCCATTTTGCAGCTTCCGCTTCTTTGAGAACAATGGTGCCTTCCCTGACTTTGGCAAGGAAGGTATCCATGCTGAGGTGGAAGTTTGGATAGTCGTATTCGATAGTGCCAAGAAGTGGACCGACTTCTATTTCCACTTCGAGTTCTTCCCGAATTTCCCGGCGAATCGCTTCTTCAGGTGTTTCGCCTTTTTCTATTTTCCCTCCGGGGAATTCCCACTGCCCTTTAAATTCTCCGTATCCTCTTTCCGTGGCGAGGATTTTGGTGGGATGGTCGAGGTCATCAGCAATGACAGCGGCTACGACTCTGATCGTTTTCATAGAGCCTCCTTACTGTGCCAGAAGCTTTCCTGTCTGGCGAATGAATTTGGCCGGGATGGGGCGTTCAAGGTGCCAGATGATATTCATAGGACTGCTGCCTTGGTGGCTCACGTATTCGGCCTTGCCGAGATAGACGAAAGGCGCAGTACCGGTCTGGTCTTTGTTGTATTCTCTGACGAAGAGGAGAATTTGGGATCCCATTTCCTTATGGTGGATGTAACGCTGTCCAGTATTGGATGCTTCGGATGTGGTGCTCTGGCTCTGCCAGTGGAAGAGATGCTCATTGATGGAGTAGTCGGCATACATGGTCGTCGGGGAATAGTCTTTGTCGGCTTTGTTCAGCGTATTGATGAAAAAGTCGAGGTTTCTGTCTTTCAGGTAGAGGACGCCCTGACGCATGGATTTCGCTCTTTCTGGATGGCCGAGTGCGACGAGAATCTGGTCCTTGGTGTAGTGGCAATGGAGGTCGAGCGGACAGGTGAAGCCAAGATCGACATTCTCATCGACGAAGTCGAGGTGGTCGAGGTTGTATTGCAGAATATCGCAAATTTCCTGGCACATGACGGGATTTTCCCGGATAGAGGCCATGTCACCTTCCAGGTCGCTGTAATCGTGAGGATCTTTAGTGCTGTTTGTCGGCCAGACGGTATACTGGAACATTTCGAGCATGAGGCGTCTTTCTTCTTCTGTTGCATCACTGACGGTGCCCGGCATGAATTCTGAAAGGATGGTCTGGATCCATCTCCGGGAGTCGATGGCACAGATTTTGCCCATCGCTTTGGTAATGGTATCCTCGAGCGGTTCTTCGAAGTCCTCCCGCTTGTCCGCCTTCACGCAGAGGCGGTAGAAGCCGGCAGCATTGGTCCCTTTCGTTTCTCTATCGGTGTAGAGGTCTTTGATATCCATGCTGTAGTAGGAAAGGAAATTGTCCAGGGTGAGCGGTCTTCCGCTGTCTTCTTCAAAGGTGCTGATTCTCTGGATGAGTTTGCCCTGTGCACCAAGAGATGCGTTGATATTTTTTAGAATATTTTTGGCTGCCTTTTTCTCGAGGTGGATATAGCAGCCGCGCGGGACGGAGATGAAACCTCTCTTGATCTCATCCGCCAGACTTCCGTGAGCTTTATTCAGAAGGGCTGTGAATTTTAATTCAAAGTCGTATTTCTTATTGGCCTGTCCTATGAAATCGAGGACGGTGAGGCATTCTTTTCCTTCAGAGAGACGCAGTCCACGTCCGAGCTGCTGGAGGAAAATGGTCAGGGATTCGGTCGGCCTCAGGAAGAGGATGGTATTGACGGATTTGATGTCGACGCCTTCGTTGTAAAGGTCGACGACAAAGATGAATTTCACCTGACCGGAGACGAGTTTCTGCTCGGCGGATTTCCTGTCTGCATAGGACGTATCGCTCGTCAGGTACATGGATGGCACGTCATGGTCGTTGAAATAGTCGGACATGAACTTTGCATGGGCTTTGGAAACGCAGAACCCAAGGCCAGTGACATCGTTCCAGTCGGTCACGTAACGATCTGTTTCTTCAAGGACCCATTCGGCTCTTTTCTTCGCGCCGTACTGTTCCATGGAGTAGACGTTGGAAAGCTCGGAGGCGTCGTAGCCGCCTCTCGTCCAGCGGATCTGGCTGAGGTCGGTCGTGTCGTCGACGCCGAAATACTGGAAGGGACAGAGGAGTTTCCTGTCGATGGCATCGGGCAAGCGGATTTCCACGGCAATGCGTCCGTCAAAGTACGGCAGGACGCTCTTTCCATCCATTCGTTCCGGAGTTGCCGTCATGCCTAGAAGAATCTTCGGCTCATAGTAGCTGAGGAGTGACTGGTAAGAAGGCGCAGCCGCATGGTGGAATTCGTCGATGATGATGAAATCATAGTAATTCTTGTCCGGGACATGTTTCGTGAAATCTTTGGACTGGAAACTCTGGATGGAAACGAAGAGCTGGTCGATAGTTTCCGGATGATTCTCACGTCCGACGAGAAGGCTGCCGAAGGTCGGATCTCTCATGACGCTGCGGAAGGTCGCAAGGCTCTGCTGCAGCAGCTCTTCCCTGTGCGCAACGAAAAGAAGTCTGGGTTTTCTCTCATGGCCGAACTTCTGGCAGAAACGACGATAGTCGAGCGCAGCGACGACGGTCTTTCCCGTCCCTGTTGCTGCGACAACGAGATTCTTATAGCGATGATGGATTTCCCTTTCCGCTGCGAGTTTGTCGAGGATCGCCTGCTGGTACGGGTACGGCTGGATTTCCATGATGTAAGGATTCGTGCCGAAGTTATTGAAATTCGGATCATCCTTATATCTTTCCCTGTAAATGGCCTCCTGCAGTTTCTTGCTGTCGCCTTCCTGGTACGTTTCAAACTCGCTGGAGTTCCAGTAACTTTCAAACGTCGCTTCCATCTTGTCCATCGTGGACGGCTGGTCCTGAGAGGTAATCTTCACATTCCATTCCAGCCCGCTCGAAATGGCCGCGCGGGAAAGATTTGACGAGCCGATATACGCCGTCGAGAAACCGCTCTCGCGGTAGAACATGTAGGACTTCGCATGGAGACGCGTCCTTGCTGTATCATAGGAAACTTTGATTTCCGTATTGCTGAGCTTGGCGAGCTCTTCAATAGCCTTCACATCCGTCGCGCCCATGTAAGACGTCGTGATAATGCGAAGATGACCCCGTTCAGTGAACTTCTTCAAAGGCTCGAGGATGAGACGGATTCCGCTCCATTTCACAAAGGAAACAAGAAGATCAATCCGGTCAGCGGACTCGATTTCCTTCGCGAGCTCCACAAACATCGGCGGTTCATGATCTGAACCCGTAAAGAGCGAACTCTGCGCCAAAGACGTGCCCGGACGCGGGAAACTCCCATGCTCCTGGAACGCAAACGCCGAATTCTTCGTATTCACGACCGACAAGAGCTGATCCACCCTGCGCTCCTCCGTGAGCGGAAGCAGATCCTTCCCGCTTTCACTGCCGAGCGTGCTGAGCATCTGATTGATCAGACGGACCTGCTCCTCTTCTGCCTCTTCCTTCCCGGACTCCTCTGCCACAGCCGTCAGCCGCTTCTCAAGAAGCTTTGCCACATACTCCGCCAGAACCCGCGCCGACTCAGCAGCATCCACCGCCCCGGTCTCCACCCGCTGCCACTCCGCCGCCTCCGCCGAGCGAATCTCCTCCTTGAGCTCCTGATTGATCAGCTGCTCATACAACCCCTGCTTCAACATCAAACCACCAAACCTTCCCAGAAAACCGTAAAAATCTTTCCTAGATCTAATTATACCAGGGAGTAATGAGTAATAGATGAGAAATTCATGAGAATGCTGGAGAAAGATGAGGGAGTGTAAACCGTACAACCACACGCAAAAAGAGCAGCATCTTGATTTTCTGAGATGCTGCTCTCTCTTTTTATTATTCTTTTATTACTCTGTTGCTTCTTTCGATGCCTTTTTCTCGAGATCTTTAAGTGTAACTTTATCTTTGTTCTTCCAGCTTGTCAGTCCGTCCGCATTTTTGCCAACGACAAACATGGCTGCAGCAGATGGGCTGGTGAAGAACTGGTCCTCTGTTATATTCCCGTTTTCGTCCAGAGAGACTTTTTCTTTGCGCCTTTTAATTGATTCCAGAACTGTACCATCATTCACGAGCGTAATGTGGCTGCCTTTATAGACGATGAAGCCTTCATTCGTCTGCCGGCCCGTAGCATGTACTTCCCCTACATATTTGATCTTTCTATCTAAATACAACAGTGGTTCTTCATCTGTTTTTGGTTCTGGATTTTCCTGTTCATTCTCCTGTTTATCGTAAGGCTCGAATAATTTATACCCCAATGCACCCATAACGATTTTGGCGTAATCGATAAATTCTTCCATTTCGTTTTCTTTCTCTTCCGTAGGATTGCCAATATTAGGAGTATCTTTATTTTTCACTTCGTACCGTTTAGCTTTAGTGGCAAGTTCACAGAATCGATGCTCAAGGTAACTGATTTCCGTTGCCCCCAGTATATCGTTAGAGGTGGTAAATGCTACAGCTTCATTCCAATAATCTTCCTTACCTATATGTTCCGATATCCGATTGAGAAGTCCTTCTCCGGTTTGTCGTACTATCGCCTGGCCAACGTAAACCGCTTTTTCTCTATCTTCTTTCTCAGAGGCACCAAACAAGAAATAGACGCCGCTCTGCTTGAGATCCTTGCGGTCTTTGCACTGCTCAAGCATGATTCTTGGAATTTTGTAGGCTATGCCGGTCCAGTTCGCCAGGGTACATTTAATCCGCCCCGTCGCTTCGCCGTCCATTAGAAATAATTGTATTGTTCTTCCATGAGCTGCCATTCTGATCACTCCCGATGCCGTTCCACCAATAAAAGCACTCGATATCTCCGAAAGACTTATTTATTCTCATTATAGCAGGGAATAAGGAATCACTATTACATTTCTATTTTCATGAACCACTTTGAAACTCTTATTCATCTGCTCTCTGCCAGATCGAAGAAATCTCTCCTGCTGATATCCAGGCCGCTCTTTGCCAGGCGTTCACTTCTCTCTCCATAAATCTGATCTAATATCTTTTCTCTGTCACTCATTCTTCCATAATGAAGAAGCCGGTGGCATATCGGGCAAAGGCAGATGACATTGGCGTAAATATCAAGACTGTACTTGAATTGCTTTTGATGGCTCAGCGGAATTACATGATGGCCTTCCATGTACGCGTGATTTGTATTGTTTACGATGAATGTCTCATGATGATGATCGACTTCGCAAAGGTAGTGTTCTGCTTTAAGGACCTGATGCTTAATAATAGGGGATCTTCTGTACCTTTCGCTGGTTATCTCATAGTGATATTTTTCTCTTGGTATGGGCTCGTCAAGTTTTGAAAGCTCCACTTTTGTATCTTCATCTTTATGTGAATCAGACCATTGACCACGGGCAAAATCTATATAACTCTGGAGCCCGCTGATACATCCTATGACCTTTTTCATTAAGCGCTACAAAGTCAGGATCTTTTTTCAGAATTTCTTGCACGTCAAGTAAATGTTTCAAGGATTTAATTTCAAAGATGGAATGATTGACAAGCCCTTTTTCTTTCAAATACCTACTGATTACCGTGTCGAGCGCACCCATATAATGCTTAATCGAGGCTTCAGACAATCCTTTTATTTCTTCCATGTACTTAATGAAGTACTCTTTCAGAGCATATTCCTCTCCCGCATTTGGCGCCTGTTCATCGCTCATCCATGCCACCTCTTTCTCATGAATACCATTTCCGCCAGATTTCTTTTTTTATTATACCAAGATCAATCTTGTACCGTGTATGTTTCGAGGCCAGCTCTACGATTGCATTCCATAGAACGAATTCCAGTCGTACGGTGTTTTTTTCGCGATAGTTTTATTCACTTTCCCCTTCTTCTCAATTTCTTCTTGCAGATATAAAAGTGAGCGCTTATGCCTGTTTTGATTGCTATTCTTTCGGTTATAAAATATAATTTTGTTAGTTATATTTACAAAATAAGATACTTTATTGCGCATTCTGCAAGTATTGGAATATCAAATATTAATATTCCATACATCTGGAATACTTACTTATTTTGCAGATCTGGGAAATCTGCATTGGGAAGGAAGTTTTAGTAGGGAGGGATGTGTATGGCTTCTTTAAATCATGTCTGTATGTGGGAGGGGCATGGTTGGAAGCGGATTACGGCTGAGGAGGCTGCTAAGCGATATCCCTATGGGACAATCCATGCTGACAGCGGGCTTTTCATGTGCGAATTATGCGGTCAGTATGTCAGTCTGACGAATGGCTCCATACGGGTGCGTTATTTTAAGCACAGCCGCGCGGAGGATGAAAAGACCTGCCCGGAGCGTACCTTCGGCCCCGGCGCTTATCCTACATATAGTTCAACGGATCATGACTTGCCAATCCGTATTTGTGTTTCTGGCAATCCACCTTCTTCGTTTAGTCTGGAGATGGGTTTAGTTCGTGTTCCTGAGAATTTATTGGAGAAAAATTTTAAACTGACAATTTACCCCAAGGGCGAAATCAGATCGTTTTCTTTCACAAAAGAGCGCCTCAATAACGACCGCATCATGTATCTTCCTTTATGGGATCATCCATATGAGACTTATACGCTTCATTTCGAAAACGGGAGCAATGAGTTATATAAATTCTGGCCATCAATGGTCAAAGGCATTAATCCGAGAGGAACGTTATTTGATAAAGCCTCTGGTCGAATGCTCTCCAATGATGCTGATGTGGAAATTGGAAAGGAATACTATCTGCTGAAGCGGAGTTTTCTTCCCCATAGTTCCAGGACGGTAAAGGTCACAAAGCTCATGCAGCAGAGGTATGGAGGAGAATCGTGGATTTTAGCTTCTGTTATCGCTTCTGAATTTAATGAGGATGCAGCCCGTTTCTTTCTTGATTTCCATTACCGCCTGACGGATAAGCCGATTTCCCTTCGCCCCATTTGGCCGCTGTTTGTGGAAGGCGAGTCGAATATCAAGCACAATCAGACAACCATGTACATGCTTGTCGAAGGGAATACGACCGCATTCCAGACATCTCCTTTTACAAAGGTAGATCCATTGCATGTTAAAGCAGAACAGCTGAAGCTTTTTAAGGTGAAGTGTTCTGACCGGCAGCACTTAATATCGGTAGGCCGTTCGCAGGCTCTGCAGTACACCTATTTCTGGAGAGAAGCTCTCAATCAGGAAGGAACTTGTCCGGAAATTTCCGTCACTGATTTCAAAGATACCGTGATACAACCTGGGGAGACAGATGTGCTCCCCAATAAAAAGACCTTGCTATTTAAGTCCCCCTATGATGGTGAAATCGTTATCAATCATGCAGGACGTATAGATAAGAGAGATATTAAAGCAGACGAATCTGCCATGATTGATGGAATCACGTATGATACTTCCATTCATGTCATGATCGGACTTGATGTTGTCTGGCAGATTGAGTTCAAGAGGCAGGTATCCGCCGTTTCTAGCAATGAAATGGAAATTTTAAACGAACTGATTCATATGCCGGGTCCTTCCATCCCTGTCCCGCACGCTCTTTCAAATATTCTTCTTGGCATGAGCTGCTATCCACAGGTCTGCCTATGGATTCGAAGATGCATCAAGAAGGGCAGCATCAAGGAACAGTCTTACCGAAAACTGCAGCACATGTATCGCAGCATGCATATGAATCAACCAATCCGGCCTTACTAACTTTTATAAAGAGGGGAATATAATTATGGCTAATCCTAACAATTCAAACCATCTTGCGGAGTATGACGATACCAACCTTGCTGCTCTGCCTGGTTATGACTATGGTAACGATGATAGTGGTGAGATTATCTCCTTATGCCGTATCTTTACGGACAAATTCGAAAACCGTTGGCTATCCCGCTGCGCCGATCTGAACACTTATGGAAATTATGAGATTTTCTATCAGGATAAGAACGAACCGCCCTACTTTAGAAACAGAAGCAAACTTTACTACAATTTCTTTGAAAATAGTAATACAACTTCTGATGCTGGATTCTATGGCATATGGACCTGGTCTGCGACGCGCAGAGACACGGATGAAACAAAGGATTTTCTCGTTGTAAATTATACCCCGGAAATTGATGCTATCGAAGTTAAAATCATGGAAGATTCCTTCTCTCTCGATGAGCTGATTAGGCTTTTGAAAAAGGGAGTCGATTTTAACCTTAACAGTGGCAAGGTCATGTTTGCCATCAAGTCTGGAAGCCAATATACAGGCATTTTATGCAAGGCAAAAGATCTCGATATTAATAATGGAGTGGCCGTCTTTAGTAAAAATTACACAATAGCCCCTGTCTATCGGTTTGGAGGGAACGACATTTTAAACTTGCACAATGGGTTCCTCTTCTATAGAAAGCCTTTTGCTGGTATCCCCATCGACCTTTATCCGGTAAGAGGACCTCGAGAAATCGTTAAAGATATCATCTTTGATTCCCTTTCCTGGAACGCCTGCAAGGCACGAGGTTTGACCCATGACCAGCATAAGAGTCTGAAGAATTTTATCGGAACCATCCCCGACTCTGATGTCACAGAAAAAATTGTATCTGAATTACATTGCTCTCCCACTGAAGCCCAAAACTATCTGGATGAATTCTTGGATAACGCTGTCAGCTATATTGACGGCAGCAGCATAGAAGATGATGTACTCGGTTCCGTCATTTCAGCCAATGATGAACTTTGGGAAAAAGGCAAAAATTCGATTCGGGAAGAATTGGTTAAAGAGAATGAAGACCTTATTGCTGAATATAATTCCCTCAATGACGATTTAGGCACCATCAAAAATGAAATCAAGGCTTCAAAAAGCACTCTTGAGAAGACAAAGGCAGATAATGAACAATTTGAACAGAGTCTTGCAAACAGAAAAAAATTAGCTGAGGATGTAGAAAAAGCTGTCGCTGAAAAAATTCAAAACGCACGTGAAAATGCTGCTGAGTTTCTTGCAACCATGGCATTCACTACCGCCCTGCCGGAGAAGACTGAAAAAGCAGTGGAAACGGCGAAAGTCCCTGCCCTCTACCACACATTGCCCGCCAGAGGTGATATTAATGATCTTGAAGTGTATCATTCCTGGACACACGTTATAGATACGACTGCTTTTGAACTTGAACTGGCTGGAGTTTCAGGGAAGTATTCCAGTGGCCTTGCTTCTTTCCTCTGCGCTGCTTACAGCAAGAAGCAGCCGATTCTCCTTGTGGGTCCAAATACCAATGATATCATTCAGGCATTCTGTGCTTCTGTAACTCATCTTGATCATATACACGGAATTCTCCATTGCGAAGGAGAATTCAACCATCAGGTAATCGCTGAAATAGGTACTCATAATGAGGACATTGTCATCATTCATAATCTTCTGGGCAGCAGATGGATGAACGGACTTCCTGAGATTCTCTCCAAGAAAGATATTTTCTACATCGTTGAACATCCCTATGCAGAAGATATCCAAATTGAACCAAGAAGCCTCTATAACTTTATACTACCCGTTTTTACGGAATTCCTTGTTGATAAAAAGGCAGAAGGTGGTTACCGTGGCGGTTACTTCACCGAAGTCCTGGATCCTAATAAAGCTCCTGAAGATAACCATGTACGGTTAAAATCACTTCCAAAACTTGGACTGCCTACTTTGGTAAAAAATCAAATCACTTCTCTGGCTGCTTCAATGCATGGTATCTATCCGGAAGTCAGCGGAGATGATGATTTCCTGCTTGCACTCCTTCCGATTGCCTATGCCACGATGAAGATGGACAAATTGACTGAATCACTGGATTCCTCAGATATAGCTCTTTCTAAGGATTTGAAAAGCCGCATGGAATATGTATTAGGAGATATCCAATGAACGAGTATGAGAAGCTTCTGGAAAATGTATCTGACAAGTATCACATCTACCGGGGAGCTAAAGAACCTGAAAATGACTGGAAAGCCCGTGTAATTTACAGCATTTGCGGCATGATGGCGTACACATCGCTCTGGGATGACGAGAAATCGATTTCCATTGTGCATCTGAAAAGACGTGTCCGCCGCATACTCAAGGATTATCTTTCCCTATATCCCAGTGTTTCCAATGAATTCCCTGCTTTCACCGCTGATGAGGAGGCCGAGAAAGTCAGTCCGTATCCAACGACAATTGAAGATGAGATTGCAGACCAGTTCTTAAAGACGGGCGTCGTTTATCATAAACCTTACAGAATTGTCCCCGCCATGAAGCACGAGGAAAAGATTGACAATATTTGCTTCCAGCGAGGTCTTGCACCGGAAAGCATTTCCTGCGTATCCGGACTGGGCTTCTATTCTCTGGTCAAGGAGGCTTCCTCTCTGGCAGAGGAAGCCAAAGAAATGAAGGACATCAGGGATATGTTCGGCCTGTCACAGGATAATCTAAAGACTGTATGGGAAAAGACACTATCTGCGGCTTCCTGGAAATCCGTAAAGCCATTTGAAACGCCCACCAAGTACCTTCTTCTGAATCCACCTTTTTCTTATGGATATTGGACCAATAAGCCCGATAAAACCGGGCAGGTCTCCATTCTTCGAACGGCCCAGGAAGGGGCTCTTCTGTACTATCTTTATCGGTATGAAAATAACAAGCTCAAGGTAAGTCCGCTGCCTCCCTGGCAGGTGGAGTCTCATAATTACAGAGCTCTTTCCTGCGCTCTTCTTTCCGAGAACCAGACGCTGCCTCCTATTGAATATTCTGTAGATGGATCCTTGGTTCATGTCCATTTAAATTACCTCCTGCCGCCCAGGGAACTTCACTTCCTGAAGCTTTACAGTTGGCCGGAAAGAGCGAATATTCTCCCTAGCAACTTTCACAGAAAACTGACAAAGGTCGTATTCACTGTCATGCGGAAAATACTGACTGAGGAAGGCTATGCATTTAAAGAGAAATAAAGGAGGCACTACCTGATGCCCAACGGAGCAAGTTCCATTCATAAGCAGCTTCGAACGGAGCTGGAGAATTATATTAAATCGCAATTATTCGGAAAATCCCCGGTTTTACTATCATCGCTCAACGCACATATTGATGATGAAGGCCTGCTTTACCAGAAGCCTTACATTGAGTCTTCACCTGCTTATGTTACTGTAGAAAACGGTCTGGCAAAAGCAGATCTTGCTCCATGGATGAAAGACTATTTCTCCGATCTGGCAAAAGCCGGCATCGGCATTTTCCCATCGCCTTACGAGCATCAGATACAAGCGCTTGAAGCAGCCGCCAGAGGTGAAAATCTATTCGTTTCGACGGGCACTGGTTCCGGTAAAACGGAATGTTTCATGTGGCCTCTTCTGGCCAAGATGGCTTCTGAAGCAAGATCCTCAAAGAAAACATGGGAAAAGCGCGGAATCCGCACCATCATCATGTATCCGATGAATGCGCTCGTCTCTGACCAAGTCAGCCGCCTTCGGAAGATGATTGGAGATCCCAAAAAGAAATTCATTACCGCATTCAGGAAAACTTGCGGCAGCGTCCGCCGCCCTCAATTTGGCATGTACACCGGGCGTACGCCATATCCGGGAGAACAACCATCGAAGGATCCGGACCGCAAACTTGAACGGACTCTTCGCCGAATGTCTTTCCCGGAAGATGATTCAGAGAAAGAATTCTTCCAACATCTGCAGGAAGAAGGAAAGATTCCAGCCAAAGCAGACATGGCTGATTTCCTTGATCGGCTTCATGATAGCGATCATACCCCAGATCCGGAAGACGCAGAGCTGATCACCCGTTTCGAGATGCAGCAATTCTGCCCGGATATACTGATTACCAACTATTCAATGCTGGAATACATGCTCCTGCGCCCCAGAGAAAGAAAAATCTGGAGTGACACCCGCGAATGGCTCGCCTCCAGCAAAGAGAACAAACTTCTCTTCGTCATCGATGAAGCACACATGTACCGCGGCTCATCCGGCGGAGAAGTTTCCTTATTGATCCGCCGCCTTTTCCATAAACTCGGCATCGGCCGGGATCGTGTGCAGTTCATCCTGACGACAGCAAGTATGCCGAACCAGAGCCTGAGCGACAGGGATGCTGTCATGACATTTGCCAATGAATTGACAGCTTCCGATGAAAAGACGGAGTTCCGCTATCTTAAAGGCCGTCAGGAAATCATCGATAATAATGCAAAGTATGATATTCCCGCCGATCTTCTCTTACATTCAGATCCAGGAAAATTTGAGAACAGAGATCTCTCCGCCCTTCTGGATTTCTGGAAGAATGCCGGTCATTTTGATACTTCCATCAATTCCTTGGAACCTCTTTACAACTGGATGTACGATCACCTGATCGATTACCGTCCCTTCCATAATCTGATCAAGGCTTGCCGTGGAAACGCCGTTTCTCTGGGCGAACTTTCTTCAAACATTTTCCCCACGCTCAATTCGGATGATGCACTGAAAGCAATAAGCGTCCTTTTAGCGATTGCACCACTGGCAAAAAATGCGAAAGATTCCGTCCTTTTCCCTGCCCGTATGCACATGCTCTTCAGAGGTATTTCCGGGGTCTACGCCTGCACCAACCCAGAATGCAGCCACTCTCATTCAGATGGCGGCCTTACTTTAGGGGAAATTTACTTGTCTGACAGTGGCCTGACCTGCCCACACTGCGGCAGTGTCGTATACGAGCTCTATGAGGACAGACGCTGCGGCGCGCTGTTCTTCAAAGGCTATATTCTGGATGGTGGTTTCTTTACCCATGAAAGCCATGTCTACCTTTGGCGCTATCCCGGTCAGCTCATGGATAAGAATATGAAGGAAATCCATTTATTCATTCCGGAGGATGATTATCTGCCCCCTAAAAGCAGCGGCAAAAGTGCCATCAAACCATGCTATTTGGACATCAAGAGCGGATTTATTAACTTTGCCGATGACTCGCTGGCAGGCAAAGAAGGAATTCGAAAACTCTATTACTGTAACCACTCTGTCAAAGATCAGCCCGGGGTTATTACATTCGCGGACTGCCCGCACTGCACCCACAAACTTCCTTCGACTCAGCTTGTATCATTCAGTACACAGGGCAACTTATCATTCTTCAATTTAATCCAGTCTCAATTTAAACTGCAGCCTGCTGTTCCCGGGAAGGATAAAGATCCGTATCATTTTCCCAATCAGGGCCGCAAGGTTCTGCTCTTTTCGGACAGCCGTCAGCGCGCAGCAAAACTGGCACGGGACATGTCGAATGCTTCTGACATTGAAGCGGCAAGACAATTATTTGTCCTTGCTTTGGCAGAAATGGAAAAGCAGGGCTCTAAACAGTCCATGGATTCTCTTTATGATTACTTCTGCCTTGCAGCAGGGCGTCATCATTTGCAGCTTTTCCACGGAGAAGAACGAAATAAATTTGAAGAAAACTGCCGCTCCGCATTACGGAATTACGAACGCTATACAAAGCGAAACAGAGATTATGATCCAAGATACAAAATAACAAATGCACCTTTGAGGATGCAGAAATATGTCCTCCGCTTATTTGCGGGTGGTTACAATACGCTCTATGACTCTGCCATAAGCTGGATTGAGCCCACAGAGAAAGCACTTGAGGCTGCCGTTGATGAACTAAGTGACCAAGGGATAGAGATTTCGGAAGAGGAATTCAAAGATTTCTTTAATGCCTGGATGCTCTATATTTCTGACAGATATACAGCTCTCGGACACACAATCAGCGATACCATCCGAATGGAAGTCCGCCCAAACTTTGATGGCTATGGCCTTAAAGATGATTGGGCCTTTTCAGCAATTATCCGGGAAGCAGCAGGATGGCAGGAAAGCGGGAAGAAAACAAGAACTAAAGTTCAAGAGAGTAAAGAAGAACTGGTCTGGAAGCAGGTTTTGAAGGAACAGTTCCTTGACCATGCCCAGCCGGATAATGGCAGACTTTATGTGGATCTTACCAGAGTCAAAGCACGTTTCGATCCTGACCATGTATGGTACAAATGCGAGCAGTGCTCCGAGCTGACGCCTTTCCTCCTGAAAGGAAGATGCCCCTCATGCGGCGCTGAACACATCCATGAAATGAGGCCGGAAGAGTACGATGCGCTCAGCTTCTGGAGAAAACCGCTTCAAGATGCGCTCGATGGCAAACCTATCCAGGTCATTGATACGGAAGAGCATACCGCACAGCTTTCTCATAAAGACCAACGTGATGACCTCTGGAGTAAAACGGAACAGTATGAACTCCGTTTCCAGGACCTGGTTCAGGATAATGAAACTCCTGTCGATATCCTCAGCAGTACGACAACCATGGAAGTCGGCATCGATATCGGATCCCTCGTCGCCGTAGGGCTTAGAAACATTCCTCCGACACGCGAAAACTATCAGCAGCGTGCCGGCCGTGCGGGCCGCCGCGGATCCAGCTTGTCTACCATTATTACTTTCTGTGAAAACGGCCCGCATGACACCATGTATTTCAAGGACCCGACGCCTATGCTCCGCGGTGATCCACGGAGGCCTTGGATCGATGTACAGAGTGAAAAACTGCTTCAGCGTCATCTGTCCATGGTTATTCTTCAGACATATCTGGATACATGCGGCAAGAGTCTTGACACCCTGCCCGCCCATGAATTTCTGAAGGAGTTCCTCCCGGATTTCAAGAAATATATGGAAGCTTACGACATCAAGAAAGACAAACATCTTCTGCCGCCCGGAGCGGCCATTAATCATGACGCTTTCGTAAATGAATTAGAGGAATCTCTGGATACACTCCACGATAAGTGTGAAGCTCATCCTGAATTATTTGGCGTTGAAGAAAACAATGAAGACAAACGGAACCTGAAATCTCTCCTTGATGCGCTTTATGAAGAAGGCATCATTCCTACCTATTCCTTCCCGAAGAATGTCGTCAGCACCTACATTCCGGACCGGAACGGGAAAATCCTTTACGAAGTATCCCGCGGACTTGATGTGGCTATCGGTGAATACGCGCCGGGCAGAGCCATCGTAGTCGATAAGCAGACCTACCAGATCGGCGGATTCTATTATCCGGGAAGTGAAAGGAAAAAGGGTCAGCTCAAAACACCTGCACGATCCTATACGGACGATCCCAATTACATGAAACACATCATTTCCTGTGATGCATGCGGCTGGTTTGATCTGTATGATCCAAGTTCCAGCCACGGTCACCCGGATTGCTGCCCCTTCTGTGGAAATACTGATCTCAAGACCACCCGTGATATGATGCGTCCCTGGGGCTTTGCTCCTAAGAATGGGGAATCGATCCCTGATGTCCAGTTATCCGAAGAATACACAGCGATACAGCAGCCTCTCTACTCCACACTTCCAGACGCAGAGGATATGGAGCTTATCCCGGGTTGTAAAAATATAAGATCCGCCAAGCGTACCAACCAGCGAATCCTTATGCTGAACAGAGGCATTGGAGACCAAGGATTCATGGTATGCCCGGACTGCGGTGCCTCCATGCCTGGAGACGACATTTCCGTCTTAAAGAATATAGAAAGGCCTTATAAATCCGGACTCAAGCTAGGGAAGTGCAGCCATATCAATGCACAGAACGTCAACCTCGGCTTTGATTTCATCACAGATATGCTCGTCCTTGAATTCAAGATCGACCGCAAGAAAATCGACACTAGGACGGACAATCCATGGCTCAGCCGCGCAGCCCAGTCCCTGGCCGAGGCCCTGCGTCTGGCAGCCAGCAAACGCCTCGACGTCGATTTCACTGAACTTGTCACTGGCTACCGCTTAAGATCAGGCGCCAGCAACACAGCATACATCGACATCTACTTGTACGACAGCCTTTCCAGTGGTGCAGGCTATGCCGTCAGCGTCGCTGATGCCATGGACGAACTACTTCATGATATGAAGGCTCTCCTGGAAGACTGTGACTGCCGGTCCGCATGCCCCAACTGCCTCAAGCATTACAGAAATCAGAACGTTCATGGTCTCCTCGACCGCTTCGCTGCCCTTCAGCTTCTTGAATGGGGCGAATTCGGGATAACCGTTCCAGAAATTACGCCAGAAGATCAGATCAAACTGATTCAGCCCTTGGAAAACATCCTCAGGGAATCCGGTTGCAAAATCACCATATCCGGAGACGAAATCCACGCCAAGAGCAATACGAGAGAAAAACAAATCATCATCTATCCCGCCATGTGGGCCGTTCCCCATGACCGCAATACCATCTACATAAGCGACACTCTCATGAAATACGCTAAACCATCCGCCGTTAAGCAAATCGTGGATAATATGTAGAAATATAAAAGAAAAATCCTCGCTGCAGAGAGAAATATAATGCAACGGGGATTTTTGCGTGGGAAGACAAGTGTTAGCGGTACTCTCAAAAGTTAGGACTCTGTACGGCGAGCGAAGCGAGTTCTGCTTCCGCACGCAAAAAGAACCCCGTGAGGGGCGGAGATGGAAGGCGCTGGATTTCTTTATTTCCTTATATCTTTTTATGCAGCCATTCCTGGCTGTGTTTGCATTCTTCGATCAGGGCCTGCATGGAGGGTGTGAGGTCTTTGTCTTTGCGGTAGGCGATGCGGAAGATGCGTTTGCATTCGAGTCCATCTAAGGGTACTTCTACGAGCTGGCCGTCAGCTACTTCCTGACGTACGAGGGTTCTGGAGAGGAAGGAAAGGCCCAGGTTAGCCATGACGGCGTTCTTGATGGCCGTCGAGTTGTTGTATACGCCGATGACGTGGTAGGGTATGTGGTGCTCGCGCATGACTTGCTCGAACAGTTCACGCGTGCCGCTTCCTTTTTCTCGGACGAAAAAGGGGAGGTAATCGGTATCTCTTGCGGTTTTGATATCTTTGCCGGCCCATTCGCTTTCGGGGGCTGCAATGAGTGTCATGGTATCTGTCAGGATGGGTTCTGTCGTGAGCTGGGTCGAGGTAAGGCGGCCTTCGACGAGGGCGAGGTCGATTTTGTCATCGAGGAGCATCTGCTCGAGTTCTTCGGTATTATGGACAGCGGAGAGGATTTCCAGATCGGGCCAGAGCTGGCGTGCGTGCTGCAGGAGGTCGACGAGGAATACGTCGCCAATGGTGATGCTGGCGCCGATCCATATAGGCATTTGCTTTTGCAAGGCATGCATGCTTGATTCTGCCTGCTGCTGCAGGGAAAGGATTTCGCTGGCAAATTTTTCCAGATGGCGGCCTGCCGGTGTCAGGAGGATTTTCCGTCCCGTGCGTTTGAATAGGAGGATGCCATAGTGGTCTTCCAGCTCGTGGATGGCCTGTGTGATGGATGGCTGGCTGATGTGCAGCTCTCCGGCCGCTTTTGTCATGTTCATCGTTTCGCAGACTGTCAGAAAAATTTTGAGGTGTCGAAAGGTCATGGTGCGGGCTCCCTTCTTCCATAGGTAAAAGCTTATTGGTTTCATTATATCTTAGTATTTTATGAAGGGAAAGTCATAGGGTATTCTTAACTCATGTCAAAATTTCATGTAAGGAGCTTTCATATGCACGTATTCCCTTTTGCCAATAAGCGTAATGCTGTCATCGGCCTCGTTCTCACGCTGGCCTGTTCTTTCATCGGTCAGGCGCTGGCCGGTCTGCCCGGTCTTTCTCTGATCGGTCATCTTGTCCTGGCTCTCATTCTGGGCATGGTCATCCAGTTTAGTCAGTCCGTCACTAAAATGGCGCGGGAAAGCACGGGATTCATCGCGAACAAATTCCTCCGCGCCGGCATTATTCTCCTGGGGTTCAAGCTGAACCTGGTCATCCTCATGAGCGCCGGTTTGAAGAGTCTCGAAGCGGCCGTCTTCGTCGTCACTATTATGATCACGCTCAATTATGTGGTCGCTCGCCTGCTGCGCGTCGATCACACGCTGGCTCTCCTGACGGCCTGCGGTGACAGCATCTGCGGCGCTGCCGCTGTCATGGGCATTTCCGGTGCCATCAAGGCGAAGGCCGATCAGTCTGTCCTCGCCGTCGCCATTGTTGCGATCCTCGGCACGGTCTTTACCCTGATCATCGTCTTCCTGCAGCCGTTCCTGGGATTCTCCAACGCCCAGTTTGGCGTGATGGCAGGTCTGAGTCTTCATGAAATCGCGCACGCTGTGGCCGCAGGAGGCAGTGCCGGCGCCGTCGGTACGGACAGTGCCATCATCGCCAAGCTCTCCCGCGTACTTCTCCTCGCTCCCGTCGCTCTCATCCTCGGGACCTTCGAAGCATGGCGTGAACGCCGCAGATCCGGCGATACGAACACGAAATTCAAGATCCCCATCCCCTGGTTCATGGGCGGGTTCATCATAGCCAGCGCCATCGGCTCTTACATCCCTGCCGTCAGCCTGGCCGTCCCCGTCCTCGTCAAGGCAGCCTACATCATACTCGGCATGGCCATGGCTGCTCTGGGCCTCAACGTAAACTTCGGCGTCATCCTGCGCGAAGGCGTCCGTCCCCTGACTGGAGCCGTCTTCTGCTCCATCGTCATCATGACCCTCGCCTGGTTCATCGTACGCAGCTGGTTCTAACCTGCCTGATGAGGGAGCGATAAGGAAATTAAATCTGTTTCAGATATGGCAAAAGGAGCTGTGACAAAATGTGCAATCATTTCGTCACAGCCCCTTTTTGCGTGGGTATAGTGGGTATATTCGATTAGAGGATTATCTAACAAATGTATTTATCAACTCTATCTGAAAACCTCAAAGGATGCTTCGCCTTCTTAGGAACTGCACCCCTATCGCCCTTCGGGCACTTCCCTCCGTTGGGGGAAGCTCGGCGATGAGAAACAAAAGAAATCAGTTCTTATTTGTTTTGAACTTATATAGCTTCGTCCGTGGAAATCAACCCTATCCGCCCTCCGGGCACCTTCCCCGTCTAGGAAGGCAAGTCCGCGTTTTAACGGATTTTGTCACAGCCCTTTTTTTATGGAAAACGTATAGAAAATTTTCAAAAATTTTTCAAAGAAACGCATCATCCCTCTTGCATTTCATTTAAAAGTTATGTATTATAGTAACGTAAGTTAGCACTCAGATGGATTGAGTGCTAATAGTTAAAGGAGGAATGGAAATGTTAAAACCATTAGCAGATCGTGTTCTCGTTAAAGTCGACGAAGAAGAAACAAAGACAAAGGGCGGCATCCTGCTCCCAGATACAGCGCAGAAAAAATCCCAGAAGGGCACTGTCATTGCCATCGGTTCCGGCAAAATTCTGGACAACGGCGTTCGCACACCGTTTGAAGTCAAAGTTGGCGACAGAGTTCTGTTTGCAAAATACTCCGGCGTAGACATTGAAGAAGAAGGAGAAAATTATCTGCTTCTGTCTGAAAGAGATATTCTCGCAATTCTCTAATCATTTGTTTTAGTATTTCATTTACAGGAGTGACATAAATGGCAAAGAAAGTACTTTATAATGAAGAAGCACGCGCAGCACTGCTGAGAGGTGTCGATCAGCTGGCTAACGCAGTTAAGATTACACTGGGACCGAAAGGCCGCAACGTCGTTCTGGACAAGAAGTTCGGCGCTCCGAACATCGTCAACGACGGTGTATCCATTGCCCGCGAAATCGAACTGAAGGATCCATTTGAAAACATGGGCGCTCAGCTCGTCAAGGAAGTCGCAACAAAGACAAACGACGTAGCAGGCGACGGCACAACAACCGCAACCCTCCTGGCTCAGTCCATGATCCATGAAGGCATGAGAAACGTAGCAGCAGGTGCAAACCCGATGGTCCTGAAGAAGGGCATCGAACAGGCTGTCGAAGTTCTCGTAGGCGAAATCAAGAAAAAGGCTGTTAAGGTAGAAGGCAAGGAAGCAATCGCTAACGTTGCATCCATTTCCTCCGCTGACAAGACCATCGGCAAACTGATTGCTGATGCTATGGACAAAGTCGGCAATGACGGCGTTATCACTGTTGAAGATTCCAAGACCATGGGAACCGACCTGAGAGTTGTAGAAGGCATGCAGTTCGACCGCGGCTACCTCAGCCCGTACATGGTAACTGATCCGGACAAGATGGAATGCGTTATCGACAATCCTCTGATCCTCATCACCGACAAGAAGATAAACATGCTTCAGGATATGCTCCAGCTCCTCGAACAGGTAGCTAGAAGCGGCAAGGAACTCCTGATCATTGCTGAAGACGTAGAAGGCGAAGCTCTGGCAACCCTCGTAGTCAACAGACTCCGCGGCACACTGAAATGCGCAGCTGTCAAAGCTCCGGGATTCGGTGATCGCCGTAAGGCAATGCTCGAAGATATCGCTATCCTGACCGGCGGCCATGTCATTTCTGAAGATATGGGCCGTAAGCTCGACAGCGCAACCCTTGATGACCTGGGACAGGCTCATCAGGTCCGCATCACCAAGGACAACACCACCATCGTTGATGGTGCTGGCGACAAGGATGCAATCCGTCACAGAGTAGAACAGATCAAAGAACAGCTGAAGGAAACCACTTCTCAGTTCGATAAAGACAAACTGCAGGAACGTCTGGCTAAACTGTCCGGCGGCATCGCAGTCATCGAAGTCGGCGCAGCAACCGAAGTCGAAATGAAAGACAAGAGACTCAGAATCGAAGATGCTCTGAACGCTACCCGCGCAGCTGTTGAAGAAGGTATCGTAGCCGGCGGCGGCACAACATTCCTCGACATCCAGAGCTCCCTGGACAGCATCGAAGCTGAAGGCGACGTAAAGACAGGTATCAACCTCGTCCGTCACGCTATCGAAGCTCCTGTTCGTCAGATCGCTGACAACGCAGGCATCGAAGGCGCTATCGTAGCTGAAAAGGTCAAGGCAGCAGGCGACGGCATCGGCTTCAACGCAGCTGAAAACAAGTATGAAGACATGATGAAGGCTGGCATCGTTGATCCGGCTAAGGTTACCCGCAGCGCACTGCAGAACGCAGCATCCATTGCAGCTCTCGTTCTGACCACAGAAGCAGTCGTAGGCGAAATCCCGGAAGATAAACCGGCTATGCCTCCGATGCCGCAGGGCGGAATGATGTAATCTGACTGAATCAGTCTGAATGAATCATTAAAAGAGAATGGCGAGAAATCGCTGTTCTCTTTTTTTATTTCCACTGGGAAAGTGATACACTATAGGAAAGTATAAGGAAAATATAATAAGAAGGAGGAATTCTTATGGATGTACAGGTAAAGCGCGTATATGAAGCGCCCGAGGAGTCGGACGGCTTCCGTATTTTGACAGACAGGCTCTGGCCGAGGGGCATTTCCAAGGAAAAGGCAGCGCTCGGTATCTGGGACAAGTCTATTGCCCCATCGACGGAGCTTAGGAAATGGTTCGGCCATGATCCGGAAAAATTCGAGAAGTTCAAGAAAAGATATGCGGAAGAACTTTCGGGAAATCCGGATACGGAGAAGTTCATTTCCCTTATCAGGGAAGAACTTCAAAAGGGCCCTGTGACGCTTCTTTATGGTGCGAAGGATGAAATCCATAACCAGGCCGTCGTTCTCAAGGAATTCCTGAAGGATAAATAACTGTCGCTTGTCCTTTGGATATGGTAAGATAACAGAATCGAAAAATTGGCGGGATTCCCGCATTCATAGAATGGAGTCAGCATGAAAAAGTGTAAAGAAGCAGTCATTACGAAAAGAGCGGAACTGGCGGCCAGAGGCGGCCATCCCTGGATCTACTCGACCGAGGTCATGAAGGTGGAAGAAGGGGCAGAACCGGGCGACCTTGTCCGCGTATTGTCCGTCAAGGGAAAATTTGTCGGAACGGGTTTCTACAACCCGCATTCGAAGATCACGATCCGCATTTTCTCTGTCAATGCCAATGATACATTTGATACAGCATTCTGGAAGCGCAGGATGGCGTATGCTGTCGATTACCGCCTGCAGGTCATGCGTCCGGAAGATATGAACTGCTGCCGCCTTGTCTTCGGCGAAGCCGATCAGATGCCGGGCCTTACGGTCGACCGCTTCGGCACAGTCCTTTCCGTGCAGATTCTTTCCCTCGGGATCGAAAAGAGAAAGGATGTTATCTTAAATGCGCTGATCGAAGTACTGAATGAAAGAAATCTTCATGTATCAGCCGTTTATGAAAGAAATGACGTGAAGATCAGGGAACTGGAAGGCATGGAACAGTTCAAGGGATTCTTTGATTCTCCGCTCCTCGATCCGAAGGCAAAGACGACGACGGCAGGCATTGTGGAAAACGGCATCCGCTACACGGTCGACGTGGAAAACGGGCAGAAGACAGGCTTCTTCCTCGATCAGAAGTTCAATCGCTTGGCGGCCGCTGCCATTGCAAGGAACCGTCATGTCCTTGACTGCTTCACCCATACCGGCGCATTTGCCTTAAATGCTGCCAAGGGCGGCGCAGCGTCTGTCACAGCTGTCGACATTTCCCAGGAAGCCGTCGACATGACAAAGAAGAATGCAGAAGCCAACAACCTGGATATCGATGTCGTCAAGGCTGATGTTTTTGATTACCTTGTCAAACTTGATCAGGAACACAACCATGACTTCGACTACATCATCCTCGATCCTCCTGCTTTCACAAAGTCGGGAAAGACCGTCCATGAAGCCTTCCGCGGCTACAAGGAAATCAACTACCGCGCGATGAAGATCCTGCCAAGAGGCGGCTACCTTGCCACCTGCTCCTGCTCGCACTTCATGGGAGAGGAACTCTTCGTGAAAATGGTGAAGGAAGCAGCCAGAGATGCAGGCGTGACACTCCGCCAGATCGAATTCCGCCAGCAGGCCCCGGATCATCCCATCCTCATGACCGTGCCGGAAACATACTACCTGAAATTCTTCCTTTTCCAGATTGTCTAAAAGGATGGAAAATAAAAAAGGGACTGTGGCAAAATGTGTAATCATTTTGCTACAGTCCCTTTTTTCATGCGTATTATAGTTTTCCGGCCGCTTCTCTTTCCTGCAGGTATTCCTTGACGTTCAGTACCTTCGTCGCGGCCCAGTTTCCGTTGATGTCCTTTTCAAGCTGCACTTTCCAAATGAAGTCCTTGTTGAGGTCCTTGTCGTGGAGCTTGACGTTGGCGACGGCACCCTTGTCATTGTTCTCGACATTTAAGATGCCTGTCAGGGAAAGGGCGGAGGAGCCTGCATAAGCGGTGAGGGTCTGTGCGGCCTTTCCTGTGATGGATTTCGGCTCGGTATCGCCGCTTTGGAATTTGAGCTCTGTCTGGCGGATGAGTTCATCGATGAGCTGCGGCTTCAGCGATTTGATGATGGCGGCAGCAAAGCGGTGATCGGGTTTTCCGTCATTGGCAAGCATGGATGCGGAGTCGTCTAAGGCTGAGGAATAGACCTTCCTGAGGTCTACGCGTTCTTCGAAGAGCTGCAGGTCCTTATGCTGCACGGCCTGCTGGATTTCTCCTGCCGCATAGGCGGGGGTATTTTTCCAGTAGAAGAAGTACCAGCCGGCAGCGGCGGCGAGGATGACGATGACGGCGATGATTATTTTCTTAAGAAGAGATTGTTTCATAGTGCCTCCTTTTTCTATATATTTCATTATACAAAAAAGAAGGCACAAGAAAAAGGATGCCTTTCCGGGCACCCTTTCTCAATAGCGTATTTTTCAATAGCAGATTATTCCTTGCATGTATCGAAGAGAGCTTTCTGCTGCGTGAATTCGATCATGCCGTAGACGCCGCCTTCACGGCCGATACCGCTTTCCTTGTATCCGCCGAATGGTGCAGCCGTATCTCTCGGGCTGTCATTGATGTAGACGTTGCCGGACTGGATGCGGTGAGCGACGGCGATGGCTTCCTGTTTCGGGCCATAGACGCCGGCATTCAGGCCATAGCGGACGTCGTTGGCAATGGCAACGGCATCATCGATGTCCTTGTAAGTGATGACGCAGAGGACTGGTCCGAAGATTTCATCCTGCGCGATTGTCATGCTGTTCTTGACGTCGGTGAAGATGACCGGATGGATGTAGTAGCCGCCGGTTTCGCCAAGATCCTTCGGAACTTCGCCGTAGAGTAGCGTAGCGCCTTCTTCGACGCCTTTCTTGATGTAGCTTGTGATCTTGTCATACTGGGCGCGTGAGGAAACAGGTCCGAGCTTGACATTGTGATCCTCCGGATCGCCGACGGTGTATTCTTTGGCGATTTCAACGAGCTGCTTCTCGATCGTTTCCTTTTCGCTTTCAGGGATGAGGAGACGGGAGAATGCGGTGCAGGTCTGCCCGGAGTTCAGGAAAATGGTATTGAAGCAGAGATGGATCGGCTTGTTGTAGTCGTGGTCTTCTGCTTTCAAAATGACATATGGGGACTTGCCGCCAAGTTCGAGGCTGATGCGCTTTACAGATTCGAGCGCATGCTTGCTGACAGTGACGCCGCCCTTGGTGGAGCCGGTGAAGGAAATCATATCGACGAGCGGATGAGAGGAGAGGGCATTGCCGACTTCTCCGCCGCGGCCTGTGACGAGGTTGAAGACGCCTTTCGGGAATCCCGCCTTTTCAAAGGCATCGACGAGCCAGTAGGCAGAAAGCGGTGTATGCTGGCTTGGCTTCAAGATGATGGTATTGCCCATCAGGAGAGCCGGGATGATTTTTTGGATGACCTGGCCGAGCGGGTAGTTCCACGGAGTGATGCAGCCGACGACGCCGACTGGTTCTCTGTATGTTGTGGATTCTGCCATTTTTTCAACCATGGGAACGGTCGGTGCCAGATCGATGTAGGAACGGGTGCGGACGTACTGGTATTCGACCTGCGAGCCTTTCGTGAATGCCCACGGGGAGCCGAGTTCCTTGATCGTGATGTCGATCAGGCCGTCTTCCTGGCTTCTGAAGATTTCCAGGAATTTCTCCATGAGGGCGATCCTTTCGTCAAGTGTCTTGGCAGCCCATGCAGGGAAAGCAGCGTGAGCGGCTTTGGCAGCCTTGTCCACGTCTTCTGCATTGCCGGCCGGCACTCTGGCGAAAATTTCACGGGTCGCCGGGTTCTCGACGTCGATGAATGTGCCGGATGCGCCCGGAATCCATTCTCCGGTGATGTATAATTTTTCGTAATCCAAAATAAGACCTCCTTTTGGTGACAGATTTCCTGTCAGGATTCATATTTCGAGAAGGGCATAACTTCGCCTACTTATATTATAGATACTTTCCGATTTATAAACAATATCTTAAAAAACACAATAATAATTTAGAAATCAGGCAGGGAAAGCGCGCTAAAGAGAAGAGAGCGTTTCATGGTATAATAATACTGTATGACTTTCCAAATCATTATGTGAAACAAGGAGGCATGATGGGTTTACTTGATGAAACTTTGAACCGCATCCAGCCGCTTGATCAGGATGCCATGGAGCAGGCCGGACAGCGCTGGAGTGACTTATATCTGGGCATGGGAAATCTCGGGAAAATGGAAGACATGGTGGTGCGCTATGCAGGCATCACGGGAGAGGCCATTCCGGACAAGCCCAAGTGCTGCATGGTGATTGCCTGCGCCGATCACGGCGTCTACAAGCAGGGCGTTTCCGCCTATCCGCAGTCGACGACGGTCGGCATGACGAAGTCCTATGTCGTTGCCAAGGGCGCATCGGCCAATGCGATGGCTTATTATGCAGGTGCTGACATGGTCGTCGTCGATGTGGGCATCAATCATGACATGAGCCGTGTGCCAGGCCTTCTTCCCCGTAAAATCGCATGGGGAACGAAGGATATCACCGAAGGTCCTGCCATGACAAGGGCGCAGGCTATCCAGGCGATCGAGACCGGCATAGAAATCGCCGACAAGAAAGCTAAAGAGGGCTACAAGGTCTTCACAATCGGTGAAATGGGGATTTCCAATACGACGTCGTCTGCGTGCATTTTAGGGGCCTTTAATCACTGGAATGCGATCGAGGTCACAGGACGCGGGACAAACATTTCCGATGAACGTCTCCGTCACAAGGTGGAGGTCGTGCAGCAGGCGCTCGACGTGAACCAGCCGGATGCTGGTGACGGCATCGATGTCCTTGCCAAGGTCGGCGGTTTTGAATTCGGATGCCTCGCCGGTGTCATCCTGGGCGCCGCTGCCAACCATGCGATGACGATCATTGACGGCTTCAACACGACGGCAAGCGCCTTCATTGCAAGGGCGCTTCTTCCTGAAGTGGTGAACTACCTCATGGCGTCCCATCTGTCGCTCGAACAGGCGCACAAGAAGTCTCTGGCGGCGCTTGGTCTTGCTGAATACATCGACCTGGATTTCCGCCTCGGAGAATCTGTCGGAGCCGGCATCCAGATGAAAATGCTTGAAATTGCGCTTGCGGCATTCCGTGAGTGCGTGACAAAGGAAGAAGCGGGGGTGAAAGCATGAGCCGTATACCGGAACTGAACAAGGAGGCCATGGAAGCCTGCCAGCTTTACGTCGATAACCTGATCAAGCCGATCCATTCCCTGGGGAAACTGGAGGAAATCGCTGTCAGGATCGCAGGCGTGACGGGGAAAGTCAAGCCGTCCTACCTGAACAAGGCCATCGTCATTTTCGGCGGGGATACTGCTTCTGACGGGGAAAACAAGACGAAGGGACAGCTCTCCCATGATGAAATGAAGCTTGTCGCCCAGGGCGCAGGCCCGGTCAATGCTGCGGCGCGCATGATCGATGCGCCGGTCTACCTGATCGACGTGGGCCTTGAACAGGATACGTCTGACATTGAAGGCGTCCTCACGCAGAAGGTCATCCGCGGCACGCACTTCGGCCACCCTGCCATGGATGATGAAGTGACGGCCGCTGCGATTTCCGTCGGCATGTCGGTGGGAAAGACATTGGCCGGTCAGGGCATCGAAGTCATCGGCCTTGGAAATATCGGGGAGCGCTCCATGCTTTCTGCACTGGCCGTGACGACAGCCATCATGAAGGAAGACTTGAAGAAGGCATCTGAAAAGACAGGCTTTGCCCTGAATATTTCTGATGTCGGCGATTTTGCCAAGGATCCTGTGGGAACGCTTTCCATCGTGGGATCTGCTGAAATTGCAGCGCTCTTCGGCCTTGTCGTCGAAGCGGCCCGCTGCAATATGATGGTCGTCTTTGACAATGCAGTGACAGGCGCCGCCGTTCTGGGCGCCGTGACGGCGTATCCGGAAATCCGGAATTTTGTCATTCCTTCCGTGTATTATGAAGAACCGGTCCACCAGATGCAGATGCAGAAGCTTGGCATGAAATCCTTCCTTCATTATGATTTCACGGAAGCGGAAGGTTATGGTTCCGCGCTGGGACTTTCCCTCATGGATGCGGCAATCGATATGCTGAACCAGATGAAGACATTCGGCTCGGCCGGCGTAGACGTGGCTGAAGACGGACCGGGCGCAGGAAGGCAGAGAGAGGAGATCAAGTGATGAAAGCTTTATTCGTACGATGCTACGGCAGACTGATGGCGGATATGATGATCGGCGGACTGATCGACATGGGCGTGCCGCCCGTGTACCTGAATTCCTGCCTTTCCGATGCAGGCATTACGGCGGATTTCATGGAAAAGCCAAATCCTGCTGCCCAGATTTCCGCGCACTACTTCCATATCTTCCCGGAAGCTTTTGAAGGGCCTCTTTACATGGTATCCTTCATGGCGCGCTGGAGAAGCCTTTGCGAAAAGGTGCATCCGGAATGGGAGGAAACGGGCTGGAAGGTATTCCGCGCTCTCGCATCCGGCCTTCCTGAAGGAAAGGACGATCTCTCTTTGATCGGAGTTTCCATGGAAAATGCAGTTTCCCTCTACCTTCTCTTATGCTGCCTGGATTATCTGGAAACAGAATCCCTCTTCACGATTCCTTTCTCCATTGAAAAGGGAACGTCAGAGGCGGCCAGGGCATCGCTTGCGATCCTTAAGAGCGCAGGCGCAACGGATGGGGAACCGGTGCCTGCAGAAGACATCCATCCTTTTGCAGCAGCCATCCTTGAAGGACTTTCTGCCGATTTCATTTCCATGGACGGAAGATTCCTTTCCGACAAGACAGCGTATGGAAGCTCGTCAGCTGACAAGCCGACGGGGGACAATACGGTCTGTCTGTACCTTGGGTACTATACCGACCGCGCAGAGTCTGTTTTCGGACGCCATATGAAAGTATTCGGAGCCAATCCCGATCTCGAACTGTAATAGTGTTATATCTGCTAAGAAGGGCCCGTATTCCTCTTTTCAAGGGGGAAGCGGGCCCTTTGTTTGTGCGCGGGGAGGAAGGGGCCTGGAAGCCAGAAGAAGGGGTGAATGGCCCTCTTGTATCCTTTTTGTAAAAAAGTTCAAATTTTTTCAAAAAAGGGCTTGCGCAAAATGGAATGATGGGGTATACTTAAACACGTTGCAAAGAGCCGGACAAACACCGGAAACTTCGATAGATTCGGATAAAAATCCCTATTGACACGAAGCGGACGGCGTGATAAAATACGGTTCATGACGACGAAGCATCACTTCTCCGAAATCATTGATTAAAAAAAGAGACTTGACAAATCGCCAAGCAATGATATAATGTTATTGTTGCAAATGCGCATGCGGAAGTAGCTCAGTGGTAGAGCACAACCTTGCCAAGGTTGGGGTCGCGGGTTCGAGTCCCGTTTTCCGCTCCATATGGCGGCATAGCCAAGCGGTAAGGCAGAGGTCTGCAAAACCTTTATCCCCAGTTCGATTCTGGGTGCCGCCTCCATATTTTTTTAAAGTTACCTGCCGGGGTGGCGGAACTGGCAGACGCAAGGGACTTAAAATCCCTCGAATCGTGAGATTCGTACCGGTTCGATTCCGGTCCTCGGCACCAATTAAGAATCAAACAGGCCGGAGCTTTGTGCTCCGGCCCTTTTAATTTATAAAAACATTTATCAGAGGTAATTATCATGGCAAAAAAAGGAAAAAAGACCAATGTGATGAGAATTCTGGATAAAGAAAAAATTGATTATGACACAAAGTCCTACGACTACACAGAAGAGGATCTTTCCGGCGTTCATGCAGCTGCTGCATTAGGCTATGATGCAGATATGGTATTCAAGACGATCGTTACCAAGGGAGACAAGACAGGTCCGGTTGTTTTCTGCCTTCCTTCTGAAAAGGAAATCGATTTGAAAGCAGCGGCCCGTGTAAGTGGAAACAAGAGTGTCGAAATGATTCATGTCAAGGAACTTCCGGGTCTGACGGGGTATATCCGGGGCGGATGCTCACCGATTGGAATGAAGAAAGAATTTCCTACATATATTGATGAAAGCTGCTATAACCATGAAAGGATCAGCATCAGCGCAGGCCAGAGAGGCCGCCAGGTACTGATTGCACCAAAAGATCTCGTAGAATTGATTCATGCGGAGGCAGCCGATCTGACACAGAAATAAAATACGGAAGCTTTATGAAAATCTGTTTTGGCGGTAAAAAAGCTGTGATGAAATGATCGTACATTTTGTCACAGCTTTTTATTGCCGTAAAATCGATGGTATTTTGTATACGAACTCCAGGGACGTAAAGGGGACAGACGGGGCCGCAGGGTCTTTAGGCCATACAAGAGGAAGAATTTGTCCGGAATAGTACTCAGTATAAAAATAAGTAAACTAAATCAAAATGAAAGAAATTTATTATATACATGTTATAAATGATAAAATTTCTATAAAGTGATATAATAAAGACGTAAGAAAAAGGATGCTGTGAACAGCTATTCCTGGAAACACGATATCTAGGAAACGGCTGCTGCACAGACAGAACGGAAGCGGAATCCGATTGATTTAACACTTTCTTTCTCTTCCCTCGCGGCCGTAATTGTTTTTATCCCATCCTTTTCTTGTTACGGGCGCGGGATGTATCCGGATTCCGATTCTTGAAAAAAAGACCTCTTTTGAGGTCTTTTTTCGTAAGTGAATAAAACTTCAGGCATAAAAGGTTTCTTCCTTTCTGGAATGATATAATAAAGGAAAAAGCAGTGCCGGCAAGGAGGAAAATTATGTTTATTTCAGGAATGACTGTGGAAAATTACAGAACGTTTCAAAATGTAAGTTTTCATTTCGACAGCCAGGTCAATTATATTGTAGGGGACAATAATATAGGGAAGAGTAATTTCCTGAGCCTTCTGAAATCAGCTACGCACGGATATGGATTCAAGGAGGCAGATTTCCTGGATCCAGACCTTCCGATACGGGTTACCTTCGATTTGACGACAAAAGATGAAGGCGGCAATGATTCCATCCGAATTGAGCTTAAACAGTCTGTCAGGGAGATCGTGCCGCGCCTCTACAATATGGATACAGGGGAAACACTTCCTCTTGAATACATGCGCTGCCTTTTCTGCCTGGATTTTGCTCTCTCTGAAATCCCTAAAAATATGCTGGATGACAATCTGGCCGGCAGGACGATCAGTATCTTCGATGAATATCTTTCCTATGGTCCTGAGGCCGTGGAAGAAGTGGAACGCATGATGAATGAAAGAGGCTTTTCCATTTCCCTTCCTAAGGATGATCCTCATAAGGCCGCACTGGTCCTTTTCGGTGAAATTTTCGGCGCACAGATTTCCGGGACTTCTTATGATTCCACGATGAAGCTGATGATTGCCGTAGGGGTTTCGCTTCTTGTCCTGATGCGGGAGAAGCGGGAAAGCCGTGCGATTTCCTTCGAGAATATCATCATGACGAAGAATGACGGAACGCGCCTTCTTCCTGTCATTGTGAATATTGATGAGCCGGAGCTCCATCTGCATCCATACCTCCAGCGTGCTCTTCTGGCATTCTGCCGTTCGATCCTGAATAACAAGGAAAGTTTCTTCTTGAAGCTTGTGCAGAATCTTCTTGGCGTGGACGGACTGGACGGGCAGCTCTTTGTCGTCACTCATTCTACGGATGCTCTTGTCAACGACTACCGGAAAATCATCCGCATGTACAGGGATGAGAAGGAAATGGTACGTGCTGCCTGCGGTTCTTCCTTCCATTTTGACAGTGAAATAGAAAAGCATCTGATTATGCATTTCCCGGAAGTCAAGGAAGCCCTTTACTCCCGCTGCACGATCCTTGTCGAAGGAGAGACGGAGTATGGTTCCTTCGGCTATTTTGCAAAGACACTCGGCGTTCAGTTTGATTATCATGGAATCTGCCTCATCAATGCACGGGGAGAAAGTTCCATTTCAAAGATTGCTGAATTGATCCGACGTTTCCATATACCGGCCGTATGTCTCTATGACAGGGACGTCATGGGGTCAAGGCACCATTCTTCCTATGTCTTCTATACGGACTACATCTGTTTTGAAATGGATGTCGTAAAATCCTGCCTGTCACATGGGAAACGAAAGCTTCTCGATGACGTCATCGGGGATATTGAAGAAGCGGGGGATGTCGTAAGCTCTGCGCTGATTAAAAAAGCAGGAGCAAAGCTGGGCGTTCCGAAGGGCTTTTATCCGCCAAAGAAGCTGAAGAATATTAATCCAAGAGATGAGAAAGCGCAGGAGTTCTATTACTTTGCCTGGCTCTATGGGAACAAAGGCGTTATCATAGGGCGCGCTCTGGGAAAGAGGCTGACGGAAAATGAAATTCCGCCTGCTTTTGCCAGAACCATTCATGCGGCTGTCCGCTTTTCCGCCGGGAATAAGGGACAATCCGGTGAGAAGTAGTATGTCTTCAGGTACCTGGGTTTTTCTATAATGAAAATTTAACAATTTTGCTATTGAAAAACCCGAGTATACCTTTTAAGATTATAAAGATATCATATTTTGTTGTTTTTAAGGAGGCCGGCATGAACGCGATTTCGCTCAAAGGCCGTTCTGTCCTCGGACTGCAGGATTTTACAGCCGGGGAAATTGAACGGATTCTGGAAGTGGCAGCACAGATGAAAAAAATTGTACTGTCTGATAACAAAAAGCGGGATTTCCTGAAAGGTAAATCCATTGTGACAGTGTTTTCTGAGGCATCAACGAGAACACGCAGTTCTTTCGAGCTTGCCGGTAAATACTTGGGAGCCGATGTTATCAATATTACAAAGAGCGGCAGCTCGATGACGAAAGGTGAAAGCATGCGAGATACATTGCTTACTGTTTCCGCTATGGGAGTAGATGCAGTGATTATTCGTGATTCGTCAGAGGGGGCCGCTCTTTTTGCATCCAAAGTAATGAGCCCCAAGGTCAAGGTGCCTGTTGTCATCAATGCAGGCGACGGCGCGCATGCTCATCCGACGCAGGCGCTGCTCGAACTTTTCACATTAAAGGAAGCAGGCAAGAATATCAAAGGAATGAAGTATGTCATCATTGGCGACATTCTCCACTCCCGCGTTGCGCGAAGTGATATTTACGGGTTTACGAAGCTGGGCGCTGAAGTACATCTTGTGGGACCGCGCACTTTGGTTCCCAAGGAACTCGAGTCAATGGGAGTCATCGTTGATGACAACCTTGAAGATGCATTAAGGGATGCTGATGCGATCAATATTCTTCGTATCCAGCTTGAAAGAGCTGCAGGCGGATTCATTCCGACAACAAGAGAATATGCACGTCTCTTCGGCATCAACAAGAAGAGACTGGAGCTTTGCAAGAAGGATGCGGCCATCATCCATCCGGGCCCGATGAACCGTGGCATAGAAATCGGATATGATGTGGCTTACGATGAATCATCCTGGATTCAGGAAGAAGTAAGAAACGGCGTAGCAGTGCGTATGGCATTGGAGTATTTGACACTGACGGAGGGCAAAGACATTGAAGCTGGTCATTAAAAACGGAATCATTGTAAATCCTGCCAGAAAGCAGCATGAAAAAGGCGACATTGTCATAGAAAATGGGAAAATCCTCTCCATTGGCGGGACTGCAGATACAGAAGGCGCAGAAGTTTATGATGCAAATGGCTTGTTTGTCGCACCAGGACTCATTGATATGCATGTCCATCTCCGTGAACCCGGACAGGAAGCCAAGGAAGATATTCACACAGGCACGCAGGCAGCAGCCGCAGGCGGCATCACGCGCGTGGCAACAATGGCCAACACAAAGCCTGTCATCGATAATGCAGCAGTCTTCAGGGATGTGCTGAGACGCGTCGATGAATGCGGTGTCGTCAAGGTCAGCGTCATCGGTGCTCTTTCCAAAAATCTGGAAGGAAAGCAGCTCTCTGAGATGGGAGACATGGCAGCCGAAGGCGCAGCCGCTTTCTCTGATGATGGCCATTATGTAGAAAGCGCAAACTTCATGCGCAGGGCTATGGAATATGCAGACATGCTGCACAAGATGGTCATCGACCACGCAGAAGATGCAACCATGTGCTCCGGCGGTTTCATGAATGAAGGAAAGGTATCTTATGCAATGGGCGTGACCGGAAGACCGGCAGCCGGGGAAGATATTGCAGTAGCAAGAGATCTTCTTCTGTCAGAAATGACGGGATGCCATATCCATATCGCCCACGTCAGCAGTGCAAAGGCTGTGGAACTGATCCGCGAGGCTAAGGCGAAGCATGTGAACTGCACAACAGAAGTCACATCACAGCATCTTTACTTTACAGATGAATGGCTGAAGAATTATGAGTCTTCCTTCAAGATGGCACCGCCAATCCGCACCGAAGATGACAGGAAAGCTCTGATTGAAGGATTGAAGGACGGCACGATCGACGCCATCATTACCGATCATGCGCCGCACTGCAACGAAGAAAAGGATGTTCCTTTCAACTGTGCGCCTAACGGCATTGCAGGACTGGAAACGTCTCTTGCTTCTGCGCTGACGGTTCTTTGCCACAACAAAGGATTTACGATTGACAGGCTTATTGAACTCATGAGCGTCAATCCGGCCCGTCTCCTTGGCGTAGAAGGCGGAGTTCTTGAAGAAGGAGCTGCTGCTGATATTGTCGTCATCGATCCGGACAAGGAATGGACGGTTCATGGAAATGAACTTTATACGAAATCACTTTTCACGCCTTATGAAGGACTGACTTTGAAGGGCAGGGCTGTGCTTACAGTCGTAGATGGAGAGATTGTCATGAAGGAAGGGAAGGTGCTGAAATGAAAGGCCTCTTGGTTTTAGAAAACGGCGCCCGCTTCGAGGGTGATCTCCTGGGAACAGTAGAAGGAATGGGAGAGCTCGTATTCAATACGGGCATGACAGGATACCAGGAATGCTTTACGGATCCGTCTTATGAAGGACAGATCCTGACACTGACATATCCGCTGATCGGCAACTACGGTGCGAATGATCTTTTCATGCAGAACAGGAAACCGGCTGCTGCAGGATATGTCCTGGATCAGATCACAGAGCATCCGAGCAACTGGGAATGCAAGGAAAAGATTACGGATTTCATTGAAAGATACCATGTGCCATGCCTCTACAATGTAGATACAAGAGCGGTCACAAGAATGGTCCGCATGCAGGGCGTCATGAAAGCTGTCATCGTTTCTGCTGACAGAGGCGAAGATTTCATTCAGGAAGCTCTGGCAAAACCGATGCACAAGAATCAGGTCGAAAGAGTAACGACCGCTTATCCATATACATACGGGGACGGTAAGTACCAGGTATCCCTTCTTGACTGCGGACTGAAGAGGAATATTCTCGTCAGTCTGGCGGCCAATGACTGCACGGTGCATGTATTCCCGGCCCATACAACGGCTGAGGAACTCCTTGCGTCCGATCCGGACGGAATTTTCCTTTCGCCCGGACCGGGAGACCCGCAGGATGTGCCCTATGTCGTTGAAACGGTCAAGAAACTGATCGGAAAGAAGCCGATTTTCGGTATCTGCCTGGGAATCCAGATGCTCTCCACCGCCTTAGGCGCGCATACCTTTAAGCTGCCTTTCGGACACAGAGGATCCAACCACCCGGTCAAGGACCTCAGAACCGGCCGCGTATACATAACGAGCCAGAACCATGGTTATGCAGTTTCCGATGAAGGACTGCCGGATTGCATTGAAGTCACGCACAGAAGCGTCAACGACGGAACCATTGAAGGCATCCGCCATAAGACACTTCCGATTCAGGCAGTGCAGTATCATCCGGAAGCTTCACCCGGACCGAAGGATAACTTCTATCTCTTTGCTGAATTTACGAAGGCCATGGAGGAGTTCAAAAATGATAAATAAAGATGTGAAAAAAGTTCTCGTCATTGGCTCTGGTCCTATTGTCATCGGACAGGCTGCAGAGTTTGACTACGCTGGTACACAGGCCTGCCGCTCTCTTAGAGAAGAAGGCGTGGAAGTTGTTCTTGTCAACAGCAATCCATCCACAATCATGACCGACGTAGATATTGCTGACCGTGTATATATCGAACCGATTACGCTCCCATTCGTAACGGAAGTCATCAAGAGAGAACGTCCGGATGCCCTTCTTGCCACGCTTGGCGGACAGGTCGGCCTTAACATGGCAGTACAGCTTGCTGATGCAGGTGTGCTGGACAAGTATAATGTAAAACTCCTCGGCTCTTCTCTCCATGCAATCAAGCATGCAGAAGACAGAGAACTCTTTAAGGAAGCTATGGAAGAAATCCATCAGCCGGTTCCTGAATCTGAAATTTTCGAAGACCTGGAACCTGCTGTTGCTTTCGCAGATAAGATCGGATACCCGGTCATCATCCGCCCTGCTTATACACTGGGCGGTACAGGCGGCGGCATTGCGCATGACCGCTATGAAATGGAAGAAATCGCCAACCGCGGCATCAAGCTTTCTCCGATCAATCAGATTCTGGTTGAACGCAGCATCGCCGGCTGGAAAGAAGTAGAATTCGAAGTCATGAGAGACGGTGCTGATAACTGCATTATCGTCTGCGCTATGGAAAATATCGATCCTGTCGGTGTTCATACAGGCGATTCCATTGTTGTCGCTCCGACGCAGACTCTGACAGACCAGCAGTACCAGATGCTCCGTACAGCTTCCCTTGATATCATCCGCTATCTCCGCATCGAAGGCGGCTGCAACGTACAGTACGGCCTTGATACCAAGACGAACCAGTACTACGTCATCGAAGTCAATCCGCGTGTCAGCCGTTCATCGGCTCTGGCATCGAAAGCAACCGGCTATCCGATTGCCAAAGTAGCAGCAAAGATTGCCCTTGGCATGCATCTTGATGAAATCACCAATGCCATTACAGGAAATACAAAAGCATGCTTTGAACCGTCGATCGACTATGTCGTATGCAAATTCCCGAGATGGCCGTTTGAAAAGTTCACGCTTGCCGACCGCGAAATCGGAACGCAGATGAAGGCAACCGGCGAAGTCATGGCGCTCGACCGTACACTGGAAGGTGCTCTTCTTAAAGCACTCCGTTCCCTCGAAGTCGGAGGCGGCTACCTGCACCTCGACAAGCTTGACGGACAGTCCCTCTATGATATCCGCTGCCTCTTGAGACGCATTGACAATGAAAGAATCTTTGTTGTCGCTGAAGCACTCAGAAGAGGCATCGAACCTGAAGAAATCAACCGCATTACAAGAATCGACCTCTTCTTCATCTACAAGATCCAGAACATCATTATGATGGAACGCCGTCTCATGAAGGAAGGACTGACGGTAGAATCCCTGAAGGCTGCCAAGAGAATCCAGATGCCTGATGAAGCGATTGCGCATTTCTGCGAAGTTACTCCCAAAGAAGTGGAAAACTTCAAGAGAAAAGCCAACGTGCATCCGGACTTCAAGATGGTAGATACCTGCGCTGCTGAATTTGAAGCGCATACGCCATATTACTACTCCACCTACGGCGCAGAAGACGAAGTAAAGCCGCAGGGGAAGGGTTCCGTCGTCGTATTCGGCTCCGGTCCGATCCGCATCGGGCAGGGCATCGAATTTGACTACTGCTCCGTTCATGCTTCCTGGGCTCTCAGGAAGGCAGGAAAGAAATCCATCGTCATCAACAACAACCCGGAAACCGTTTCGACCGACTTTGATACATCCGATTCCCTGTACTTTGAACCACTGACAGAACAGGATGTCATGGAAATCATCGATAAGGAAAAACCGGAAGGCGTCATCTGCCAGTTCGGCGGCCAGACTGCCATCAACCTGGCAACACCGATGGCAAAACGCGGCATCCGCATTATCGGTTCCTCCAATGAATCCATCGATATGGCAGAAGACCGTGAACGTTTTGATACATTGATGGGCCAGCTTGGCATTGCACGCCCGAAGGGCTGCCTTGTCGAAAGTGTTGAAGAAGCTATGGCAAAGACGGAGGAACTTGATTATCCGCTGATTGTCCGCCCAAGCTACGTCCTTGGGGGAAGAGCCATGCAGATCGTTTATGATCAGGCTGAACTGAAACAGTACCTGAAGGAAGCCGTTGTCGCATCCCATGAGCATCCGGTCCTGATCGACCAGTACATGGTCGGCCGTGAAGTGGAAGTCGATGCCATTTCCGATGGCGTCGATGTCTGCATCCCGGGCATCATGGAACAGATTGAACGTTCCGGCGTTCATTCCGGCGACTCCATTGCCGTTTATCCTCCGCAGCATCTCTCGCAGGAAATCATTGAAACACTGACCGATTACACAGGAAGAATTGCAAGAGCCATGAACGTCAAGGGCCTCGTCAATATCCAGTTCATCGTAGTCAATGGCAAGGTCTATGTCATTGAAGTCAATCCGAGAGCCAGCCGTACGGTTCCATTCATGAGCAAGATTACCGGCATCAACATGGTTGAATATGCAACAAGAGTCGCTCTTGGTGAATCCCTGAAGGATACAGGGCTTCCGCTCGGACTCGTGCCGGACAAAGGCTATGTAGCCGTTAAAGCACCGGTATTCTCTTTCTCCAAGCTGGGACTTGTTGAAATCAAGCTCGGGCCGGAAATGAAATCCACCGGCGAAGTCATGGGCATCGGACACACCTATCAGGAAGCGCTTTACAAAGCAGTCGTTGCCGCGCATCTTACTGTTCCGTCCCATGGCAATGTCCTGATTACCGTCAGCGACCGCGATAAGCCCGAAACAGCTGAACTTGCCCGCGGGTTCGTCAACCTCGGATATCGTCTGATCTGTACATCCGGTACAGGTTCCTATTTCCAGAACCTTGGAATTCCGGTTGAAATCATCAAGAAGATCCATGAAAAGGGCGAAAACTGCGAAAAGTATCTGAAACTTGGCAAGGTAGACATGGTACTCAATACGATTTCCTATGGAAGCCAAATCGAACAGGAAGGCTATGACCTCCGCCGCATTGCGGTAGAACTTGCCATCCCGTGCATTACTTCTCTGGATACAGCCAAGGAAGTACTGCGTGTCATGGCATCGACCGGAGATGGCTATCACGTGGAAGCCATTCAGGATTATGTGAAGGAGAACTGAAAAAGCATGGCAGGTTATGTAGAAAAAGGAATTATTTGGCTTCATAAGAAGATTGCTAAGGACATCTGGCAGATGCAGATTGAACTTCCGCTGACAGCCAGAGAAGCAAAGCCAGGACAGTTCATCCATATGAAAGTCAATGATCCGCGTTACCTTTTAAGGCGTCCGATTTCCATTGCGGGAACGGACCCTGAAAAGGGACTCGTTGAAATCATTTACCGTATCGTCGGAAAAGGAACAGAAGCCATGTCCCATCTGAAGGAAGGGGATGTCGTAGACAGCTTAGGGCCTCTTGGCACATCCTTTTCCATGGATAAGGATCATATCGTAGGCATTGGCGGCGGCATTGGAATTGCGCCGATCCTTTTCATGGCAAGACAGGCAAGACCTGGACAGATGACCGTTGTCATCGGCGGCAGAAATAAGGAAGAAGTATTCTGGAAGGATTTATTCCCGGATACGGTCAGGAAAATGATCGTAACGACGGATGATGGATCTTATGGAATCAAAGGATTCTCCGTTTCCGTGCTTCCTCAGATGTTTGCTGAAGAAAAGGTGGACGAAGCCTGCGTATGCGGACCAGCCATTATGATGAAGACTGCCGCAGAAATGGCAAAGACGGCAGGCGTATACTGCGAAGTCTCTATGGAGAGAAGAATGGGATGCGGCATTGGCACATGCCTTGGCTGCGTTTGCGACAAGAAGTCAGGCGAAGGCCATTACAAGGTATGCACTGACGGCCCGGTGTTTAACGCAGAGGAGGTAGTATTATGACAAATCTGTCGGTAAATTACCTGGGAATCCCGATGAAAACACCGCTGATCGGCGCGTCCGGGACAGTAGGCTTCGGACTTGAAATTGCTGAATACGTCGACATGAATAAAGTCGGCGCCATTTCCGGGAAGGGCCTTGCACCGACTCCCTGGAAAGGAAATGAAGGCATACGCGTTGCTGAAACGGATTCCGGCATGCTGAATGCCATCGGCCTTGAAAATCCAGGTGTTCCTTACTTTATTGAGCATTACCTTCCCAAGGTTAAAAAGCTGGGCGTTCCTTTCATCGCCAATATGGTGGGGAAGACGACCGAAGAATATGCAGAATGTGCAAAAATGCTGACGGTAGACGGCGTTGATGCGCTGGAAGTCAATATTTCCTGCCCGAATGTCAAGGAAGGCGGCGTTGCTTTCGGGACAGATCCCAAACAGGCAGCCGCTGTGACAAGAGCCATCAAGGACAGCACGAATCTTCCTGTTATCGTAAAGCTGTCACCGAACGTGACCGATATCGTCACGATTGCAAAAGCGGTGGAAGATGCAGGCGCTGATTCACTGTCCCTTGTCAATACGCTTTTAGGACTTGCCATTGATGTCAGGACAAGACGCCCGATTCTTGGAAATATAACAGGCGGATTCGCCGGCCCTGCCATCAAGCCGGTCGCGCTCCGCATGGTATGGCAGGTGGCAAAGGCCGTCAATATTCCGGTATCCGGATTAGGCGGCATCATGACCGGCATCGATGCCATTGAGTTTATGATGGCAGGCGCAGATACGGTTCAGATCGGCACAGCCAATATCATTGATCCTAATGCCATGGAACGTATTGCCGATGAAATGGATGAATGGTGCGATAAGAACGGCGTCAAGGATATTCAGGAAATCGTTGGTACGCTGAAAGCTTAATAGAAAGCCAACACAAAAAGGACTGCTCATTGAGCAGTCCTTTTCAAATGCTTATTAAGAATGATGGGGACAGCGTTATTTCTTAGCGCCGTTGAAGTTGTTCTCGTCATCCCACCATACGATACCCTTCTGGTTCTTGAGTACTTTCTTGTGGAAAATCGGAAGCTTGATGCCTTTTGCAAGCTGGTCTTCATAATCCTTCAGGCATGTACGAACCTGCGGGAATAAGAGGAGAATAGCTGTAACGTTTGTCAGAACCATGAATGCCATGAAGAGGTCAGCCAGATTCCAGACGAGCGGAAGATCGGCAATGGAACCCCAGAAAATCATGACAGCGATCAGTACGCGGAAGAGATTCAGCGGCCATTTTTTATGAGTCAGATGGCCGATATTGATTTCACCATAGTAGTAGTTGCCGATAAGAGAGGTGAATGCAAAGAGGAAAATCAGGATGGAAACGGCTTTTGGAGCCATAGGTCCAAAGTACTGCGCCAGATCCCACTGTACCAGTTCGATACCGGTCAGTCCGGTAGATGCATAATCACCAGTTAAAAGAACAATGAATGCAGAAGCAGAGCAGATGAAGAGTGTATCGACATATACGCCGAATGCCTGGATCAGGCCCTGTACAACCGGATGATTGGCATCAGCTGTTGCAGCTGCGTTTGGAACAGAACCTTCGCCGGCTTCATTGGAGAAGAGGCCTCTCTTGAAACCAGTCAGGACAGCAGCGCCCATGCCGCCGCCAAATGCAGCCTGCCAGTCAAATGCATCTCTGAAAATGATGTAGAAAACATGCGGCATATCCGTGATGTTGTAAATCATGATGCCAAGCGCAATAACGATGTAAAGGCCTGCCATGAGGGGAACCATCCATTCAGTGACGCGGGCAATACGTCCCATGCCGCCGCAGATGACAGCCATGGCAAGAACTGTAACAACAGCTCCGACGACCATACGGTCAGCACCAAGTGCATGGTTCAGCGCAAGGGAAATAGTATTGGACTGGACGGAGTTGTAAATCATGCCGTAAGTAACGGAAATGAGGATGGCAAAGATAGCTGCCCAGAGTTTGTGGCCCAAACCATTTTTCAGGTAGTAAGCAGGACCGCCTCTGAAACCATTTCCGTCTTCACGCGGAACCTTGTAAATCTGAGCCAGGGTACTTTCTACAAATCCTGTAGCCGAACCGATGACAGCAATGAACCACATCCAGAAAATAGCTCCAGGACCGCCGGATACAATAGCAATTGCAATGCCGGCAATATTGCCTACGCCGACTCGGGATGCTGTACTGACGCAGAACGCCTGGAAAGGAGAAATTTCATTTCCTTCTGTTTTTGTGCCGGCCGTATTTGCTATCAGTTTGAACATCGTGCCGAAATAGCGAAGCTGTACTGCTTTTGTGCGGATGGTAAAGTACACGCCTGCGCCTACCAAAAGGACAATGATGACTGACGACCACAGGACGCCGTTGATTGATGAGACAATGTCGTTTAATGACTCCATACCATACTCCTCTTCTTCTTTTAATACAATATATATGTAATATATGTACAAATTCAACTCATTATATAATGTTTTGCCGCTTTGTACAACATCATGAATATAAATTTATCATGACGGGAGGATTAGAAAAGTTAAGGAAAAGCCAGTAAAAGTCCAAAGATACAGGGCGAAAGGAATGCATACATGAAAGGAGAGGAGCTTTCCTGCTGCATGTGTACGCGTGGGATGGACACATGCCAGGATGAGGGCTCAAAAACATGCGGTAATTTGGGATGCCATTGTATATTTCATGCATTTTGAAACATTTCAAACCACGATGCATTTTTCTGAAATCGTGCGGTGAAGAATAAGGGAAATCAGAAGATTTTGCATTTATAAAACAAGGGGTTTCAGGCATATTTTTACAAATTTGGCGAAAAATGGTAAAATACAGAAGTTCGTGGAGGTGATAGATGTGCGTGACTTATATAAATGGAGCTGTGCAGCCGTTTTGTGGCTCATGACTTCCATGGCTGTTTCAGCGGAAACGCTGACGGCAGGTATGAGTGGAAGCGCGGTTGCTGATCTACAGAATGCACTTGTCCAGGCAGGCTATTTAGCCAGAACCGTAGATGGAGACTACGGCTCGACGACAAAAGAAGCAGTATTCCTTTTCCAGAAGGATCACGGGCTTCCTGCGACAGGGAAAGCAGATGATGCGACCATTGCATCCATCCGAAGAAATGAGAACTCCGGCTACCGCAATGGGGGTGGAGTCGTGTATGCATCTGGCAACAGGGGAGACGTCATCGTTGATATGCAGCTGAGGCTGCAGAAAGCCGGCTATCTGAAAGGCGGCATTGATGGCGTTTACGGGCAAGACACGGAAAATGCTGTCAGGGCTTACCAGAAGGATCATGGATTTCCTGTATCCGGCGTGATTGATGAGATGACATACAATTCTCTTAAAGGGAAAAGCAGTCAGGAGAGCGCCCAGGCCAGGTCAAACCGCCCATCCCGCTTGTATGGAATCGGAGACAGCGGAGACCGGGTGCTCGATATCCAGAATAAGCTGAAGAAGCTTGGATATCTTGACGGGACAGTTGACGGTATTTACGGCGGACTTACCGCCAATGCGGTGAAAGCTTTCCAGGGAGATCAGGGAATTTCTGAAACAGGAGAAATTGATGAAGGGACACTGGATGCCTTGTCTCAGGCCTATGCAGACAGGCCGGGGGATTTCTCCCTTGCTTTGGGCGATTCGGGAAAAAAGGTCATTCTTCTTCAAAACAAGCTTCTTCTGCATGGATACAATCCCGGAACGGCTGACGGTGTTTACGGGCAGAGCACGGCTGATGCAGTAAAAGCTTTCCAGGCTGAGCAGAATCTGGCAAGGACGGGGAGCGTAGACAGCAATGTCTGGAAAAGACTGGATGATCCGCCGCGCTTTACCGGAAACTATATCAAGGTGTTCCACATGGAAGCAACAGCTTATACGCCAAATGACGGGAATGGAAACGGGCATACGGCGCTTGGCGGTTTTGCAGGGAAGGGTCACGCCGCTGTCGATCCTAATGTAATTCCGCTTGGAAGCATCGTTTTCATTGAAGGATATGGCTACGCTATCTGTGATGATATCGGCGGCGCCATTCATGGCATGATTATTGATGTCGGAGTTGATACATTAGATCAGGCATATGCGTGGGGAACAAAACCGCGCGTAACAGTCTATCTCATAAAATAAAAGCAGGCAGGTGGTCTTATGGCCGCCTGCTTTTATTTTTTCGCCAATACACAGGAAAGTTTTCATGAACTGTATTTTTCAGGACGATTTTTTCTTATGTATACGCTGTTTTCCTTGCCATGAGATGTGTCATTTGCTAAAATAAAACTCATGGGTTTTATTAAATTTTTTATTTGAACACAAAAGCTCCGGGAAATTCTTTTCCGGTATTTTGCATTTCATTTTGTTGCAGTTCAGGAGGTTGTATGGCAGAGTTGACAGCCGTCATTTTGGCAGCCGGTCAGGGAACCCGTATGAAATCTGCTTATCCCAAGGTGCTTCACCGTGTGTGCGGCGTACCGATGGCTGAGCAGGTCATCCGTGTTGTCAGACAGGGCGGATTTGAAAAGTGTGTCGTAATCACAGGTTTTAAGGAAAAACTTGTAAGAGAATGCCTGGAAGATAAAGAAGTCGTATTTGTGCATCAGGAAGAACAGCTCGGAACAGGTCATGCCGTCATGCAGGCGCTGCCTGAATTCAAGGATGATCCGGAAGGATATGTTCTTGTCGTCTGCGGAGACACCCCGCTTCTTCGCGCTGAGACAATCAGGGATCTGACGGATACATGCATTTCCAATGGAGCATCCGCTGCGGTTTTGACTGCTGTTCTGGATAATCCATTCGGATACGGAAGGGTTCTCCGTGATGAAAAAGGGAATATGACATGCATCGTAGAGCAGAAGGACGGGACGCCTGAGCAGCTTTCCGTTCATGAAATCAATACGGGGACCTATGTGTTCCGCGCAAAGGATCTCATTGATGCTTTGGGACGTATTGACAACAAAAACGCGCAGGGCGAGTATTACCTGACCGACGTGTTTGGCATCATGATCCGCGATGGAAAGAAAGTCATTCCGAAGATCTGCGATAATCCTGAAGAAACCGAAGGCGTCAATTCACGCATTCAGCTTGCTGAGGCAGACAGGATTCTCCGCCTCCGCAAGGCAGAGAAATTGATGGCTGAAGGCGTCAGCATCATAAATCCGGAGAATACATATATCGGACAGGATGTAAAAGTGGGAAGAGACACCATCCTTTATCCGGGGACGATCCTTGAAAGTCATACCGTGATTGGGGAAGGATGCGTCATTGGTCCCGATACCCAGCTGACAGATGTCACCTGCGGCAGCTTTACTCATCTGAACCGCGTTTATGCACATGAATGCAAAATCGGCTCTTATAATGAAATCGGACCTTTCGTTCATCTTCGTCCAAATACCGACCTTCATGATCACATAAAGATCGGAAACTTCGTAGAAGTGAAGAATTCTACTGTTGGAAATGGCACAAAGCTTCCGCATCTCATTTACTGCGGTGATTCCGATCTCGGCGAAAATGTGAATTTCGGCTGCGGCACCGTTACCGTCAACTTCGACGGCAAGGAAAAACACCGCTGCAAAATTGATGATCACGCTTTCATCGGATGCAATACAAACCTTGTGGCTCCCGTTCATATCGGAGAACGCGCCTTTACGGCAGCAGGGTCTACCATAACAAAAGATGTTCCTGCCAATGCGCTTTCTGTTGCACGCGCAAAGCAGAGAAATATCGAAGACTGGGTCAAGGATGACACTTACAAAGATTAATTCCTTGACACTGTGAATTTGTGAATCTTTTGTTATGATTAAATTTCAAAAAAGTAATAAAAATTTTCAGATATCCAAGTGAAACTGGTATATAATGAAATGGAATAGTCCGGTTAGGGACAAATCAGCAATTCCATATAAATTTTTAACTTTCATCTATGTGAAAGGAAAGGGAGAATCAGCAAATGGACATGGAAGACACTTCTAAATTGAAGATTTTTACGGGTACCGCGCATCTGGCTCTGGCAAAGGAAATTTCTGACTACATTGGAGTCCCGCTCGGTAAAGCAATCTGCGGCCGCTTCAATAATGGAGAAATACAGGTCATGATTAATGAAAGCGTCCGTGGTAAGGACTGCTTTATCATTCAGCCGACTGGTGCTCCGGTTAATGATAACCTGATGGAAATGCTGATTATGGTTGATGCGCTCAAGAGAGCTTCTGCACGCCACATCACTGTTGTTGTTCCATATTATGGATATGCTCGTCAGGACCGCAAGACAAGAGGCCGTGAACCGATCAGCTCCAAGCTGGTTGCCGATCTCATGTCCACTGCCGGCGTGACAAGAGTTGTAACGATGGACCTTCATGCAGGACAGATCCAGGGCTTCTTCAATGTTCCTGTCGATCATCTGATGTCCGCATCTCTTCTGGCAGATTATGTAAAATCCAAGAATCTGGAAAACCTGACCATCGTTTCTCCTGACCTTGGCGGCGTAACAAGAGCCAGAGAACTGGCTGACCGTGTAGGTGCTCCGATCGCCATCATTGAAAAGAGACGTCCGGAACCGGGCGTTGCTAAAGTCATGAACATCATCGGCAACGTAAAAGACAGAAACTGCTTCGTTGTTGATGATATCGTTGATACAGCAGGATCCCTCTGCGAAGGTGCCAAAGCTCTTGCTGAATATGGCGCTAAAGGCGTATATGCTGCAGTCTGCCATCCGGTACTGACAGATCCGGCTACCGAAAGAATCAAGAATTCCAACATCAAGGAACTGATTGTTACCAATTCTCTTCCGATTCCTCCGGAAAAAATCCAGGATAAACTGACGGTTCTCTCCATTGCTCCGCTCCTTGGCGAAGCTATCCTCCGCATTTTCCATGATGCATCCGTCAGCCAGCTCTTCGATAAATAATGAAGATCTTGGCAGGACTCGGAAATCCGGGCAAGGAATATGAACACACCCGCCATAATATGGGGTTTGATGTCATTGATATTCTGGCAAAACGCTGGAATGTTTCTGCATGGAAAGAAACGATGAAGGCGGAAACAGCAGCTGTTGTTGTCAACGGGGAAAAGGTTCTTCTTGTCAAACCGCTGACCTATATGAATAACAGCGGAGAAGCAGTGGGAGCCATTGCCAATTATTACAAGGTCGGTCTCGATGATATTTATATCATCTGTGATGATCTTGATTTGCCGCCCGGAAAAGTAAGAATTCGCAAAAAAGGCTCCGCAGGAGGCCATAACGGAATCAAATCTCTGATTGCTCATCTGGGAAGTGAAGGATTCACACGCTTCAGAATTGGCGTGGGTCATCCTCAGGATGGACACACAGTCATAGAGCATGTCCTGGGCCGTCCTTACGGAGATGATATTGCCAAAATCGAAGAGGCAAAGATAAAAACCGCGGATTCCATTGAAACCGCACTGGAAAGCGGCGTGGATCGCGCAATGAACCTCTTTAATCCAAAGAGAAAAGCCTGAATGAAAGCGGCCGCCTGCATGGGCGGCTGTTTTTGATGACTGGGCCAATTGAGCTCTGGAGGTGAAAGAATGAAAGGACACTTAATCGTTCTAGAAGGAATTGATGGAAGCGGGAAAGCAACGCAGTCAGAATTTCTGGAGCAGAATCTGATAAGTCTCGGGAAGGATGTCATGCATATTTCCTTTCCTGATTACGAAAGTGAATCTTCCGCTCTTGTGAAAATGTACCTTCGCGGAGATTTCGGTAAAGATCCGATGGATGTGAATCCGTATGCAGCATCCTTGTTCTATGCCGTCGACAGGTTTGCTTCCTTCCGCACCAAGTGGAAAAAGTTTTATGAAAACGGCGGAATTGTCATTGCAGACCGGTACACGACAAGCAATATGGTGCATCAGATGACAAAGTATGATCAGGCAGAAGAAAGGAAGAAGTTCCTTCAATGGCTTGAGGCGACCGAGTATGGAGAACTTGAACTGCCAAGGCCTGATCTGGTCATTCTGCTTGATATCCCTTTGGCCATTTCAGAAAGGCTGATCAGGGAAAGAGCGGCAAAGGGCGGTTCCTCAGATATTCATGAACAGCATCTGGATTATTTGAAGAAATGTCATGCAGCCTATCAGGAGCTGGTTGCTTTGTATGGCTGGAAGAAGATTTCCTGCGTGGAAGAAGAAAATCTTAGAAGTCCTGATGATATCAGCCGTGATGTAAAAGACGCAGTTCTTTCCATGATGGGAAAATAAACGGACAAGGTCTTTGGATGACAGGCTGACTATTGCGTTTATACATCGTTCTGCTATAATAAATAAGAATAGATTAATCTCTTCAGGGCGGGGTGGAAGTCCCCACCGGTGGTGACAGCCCACGAACCAATTTCGCTTGGTAAGATCTGGTGTGAATCCAGAGCCGACGGTATAGTCCGGATGAAAGAAGAGTGGATAAGATTCTTAGGAATCCACCTCCCTGGAACGAAAGGGAGGTGGATTTTTTGCGTATTGATGAAGATAGAAAGTACATGGCCCGCGCTCTGGAACTGGCAGTCAGGGGAATGGGGCATACGCGCCCGAATCCAATGGTAGGTGCTGTCATTGTCAAGGACGGGCGTGTCATCGGTGAAGGCTGGCATGAACAGTACGGCGGCCCTCATGCAGAAGTGAATGCATTTAATAACTGCACAGAAGATCCGAAGGGGGCGACTTTGTACGTCAGTCTGGAGCCCTGCTCTCACTACGGGAAGACGCCGCCGTGTGCGGATCTCATTATCCAAAAAGACATCGACCGCGTTGTCACGGCAATGGTCGATCCCAATCCGCTCGTAGCAGGAAAGGGAATCAGGAAATTAAGGGATGCGGGCATTTTTGTTACTGTCGGCGTCATGGAAAAAGAAGCAAAAGAGCTCAATGAAGTTTTCCTGAAGTACATTCAGAAGCATAAACCTTTTGTCCTTTACAAAGCGGCCATGTCCCTGGATGGAAAAACAACCTGCCATACCGGTGAATCCAAGTGGATTTCTTCCGAAGATTCACGCGAGGAGGTTCACGTTCTCCGCGGCTGCTATGCAGGAATTATGGCGGGAGCCGGCACTATACTGGCCGATAATCCGCTTTTGACATCCCGCACGGAAGGGATGATCGATCCGGTAAGAATTATCGTAGATGGCAATCTATCCGTTCCGCTAAAGGCAAAGGTATTCCAGGAACCGGGAAAGGCCATCGTCCTTACGACCACCTCGGCCGATGAGACAAAGCGTGATGCCCTGATTAAAAACGGCATTGATGTCATTATCGCAGACGGCGACATCAAGGGAAAGGTAGACCTTTCCGCTGCTATGACAGGACTTGCCTTGAAAGGAATCGACGGCATCCTTCTGGAAGGCGGCGCAACCCTTGCTGCGGATGCATTTGAGGCAGGAATCGTTGATAAGGTAAGAATCTATGCAGCTCCTATCCTGATTGGCGGAAAAGATGCACCGGGCCTCCTTGGAGGAAAAGGCGCAGATACCATACCGGAAGCAGTCAGGCTGAAAAATATTACGACATTGATGTCAGGCTCCGATCTCATCATTGAAGGTTATGTAGATCACAAAGAGGAATCTCCTAAAGAAGAACCCGAGAAATCAGAAGAAGCTCATGATGAACCTGCATCAGATCTCCCTATCGAAAAAGGAGAGGATGAAAAGGGTGAATAAGAATGTTTACCGGGATTGTTGAGGAAATCGGCCATATCAGGCAGATCAAAAGATCCGGACACAGCTGCATGCTGACTATATCCTGCAGGACTGTACTGGAAGGGACCAAGCTTGGCGACAGCATTGCGGTCAATGGCGCCTGTCTCACCGTTACAAGGATGGATCAGGATTCTTTTGACGCTGATGTTACGCCTGAAACTTTGAGAAGAACATCCTTCTCTATTTGCCGGCCGGGATCACCGGTTAATCTTGAAAGAGCACTCAGGCTCTGCGACCGCCTGGGCGGACACATCATGCTTGGCCATGTCGATGGACAGGGAAAGATCCTTTCATTCAGGAAACTGGATAATTCCATCGAAGCTGCCATAACATTAGACAAAGCGCTGATGAGATATATTGTTGAAAAGGGCTCTGTCGCCATAGACGGCATCAGCCTTACCGTGGCGGAAAGAACAGATACGGGTTTCACCATTTCTCTTATCCCTCATACGGGAGAGAAGACGATATTGATGGACAAAAAACCAGGGGATCCGGTCAATATCGAATGTGATTATATAGGAAAGTACATCGAGCAGCTCATGAAAGACAAACCGGGTGAGGGGTTGACGCTGGGGATGCTTCAGAGCCTTGGGCATGGAGGAAGTTATGGATTATAAATTTGACAGTATTGAAGAAATCATTGAAGAAATCCGTGCAGGACGCATTGTCATCATGCAGGATCCGGAGTCCAGAGAAAATGAAGGCGATTATATTTGCGCCGCAGAATTTGCTACTCCGGAAAATGTGAACCGCATGGCTTCGGAAGCAAAAGGCGTCATCTGCATGCCGATGTCTGAAGAAATCGCTGATTCCCTGTACCTGGGACCGATGATCCGCCATAATACGGATAATCACCAGACAGCATTCCTGGAATCGATCGATTATAAAGATTCCGGTACGGGAGTTTCCGCTTATGCCCGCTCCATGACAGCGCTTGAAGCAATCAAGGACGGAGCAAAACCGGAAGATTTCAGAAGACCCGGCCATCTTTTCCCGCTGAAGGCAAGAAAATGGGGCGTTCTTGAACGTCAGGGCCACACGGAAGCAACTGTCGATCTTGCAAGACTTGCAGGATTGAAACCGGCAGGCCTTTGCTGTGAAATCATGAATGATGACGGAACAATGGCAAGAAGGGACGACCTCTTCAAGCTCGCCAGAGAAAAGAATATGAAGATTGGCAATATTCAGGAGCTCATCGAATACAGGAAAAAGCACGAAGTACTGGTAGATGAAGTTTCTCATGCCAAGCTTCCGACAAAGTATGGCGAATTTGAAATTTACGGATTTGTGAATAAGATGAACGGGGAACACCACGTAGCCCTTTCCATGGGCAATGTTTCTGACGGTAAGCCGGTCCTTTGCCGCATTCATTCTGAATGTCTGACAGGAGACTGCTTCGGTTCCCTTCGCTGTGACTGCGGCCAGCAGCTTGCGCAGGCTATGCGCCAGATTGCCCGTGAAGGACGCGGCGTTCTTGTTTACCTTCGCCAGGAAGGAAGAGGAATCGGCCTGATCAACAAGATCAGAGCCTATGCTCTTCAGGATGAAGGATATGATACCGTTGAAGCAAACCTGAAGCTTGGATTTGCGGCTGACCTTCGTGAATACATGACAGGCGCGCAGATTCTTAAGGCATTGGGCGTAAACAGCATCCGTCTTCTGACCAATAATCCGCAGAAAATCGGAGATGTCAGTGAATACGGCATCACCATTGCATCAAGAGAACCAATTGAAATGGCTCCTACCCGCGAAGACGAATTCTATCTGAAAACGAAGCAGGAAAAAATGGGCCATATGTTAAAGCTTGATAAAGATATTGAAGAACCAAAAGAGTAAGCACAGGAGGCATTCAAAGTGAATATTATTTCCGGACTTTTTAATGAAAGTGAAATCAGAGTAGGAATCGTAGCATCCCGTTTCAATGAAGTCATCGTCAGCAAGCTCATTGACGGAGCCGTAGACGGACTTACCCGTCATGGCGTCGATATGGATAAAGTAGATCTGGCATGGGTGCCAGGCGCTTTCGAAATCCCGCTGGCTTCCAAGAAAATGGCTGAATCAGGAAAATATGATGCTGTCATCTGCCTTGGCGCAGTCATCCGCGGTGAAACAGATCATTATGAACATGTATCAACCGAAGTGACAAAGGGTGTTGCTATGGCATCGCTTTCGAGCGGCATTCCTGTTCTCTACGGCGTATTGACCACCGATACGATTGAACAGGCTGTCAACAGAGCAGGGCTCAAGTCCGGTAACAAGGGCTTTGAATGCGCTATGGATGCTCTTGAAATGGCAAGCCTTTTCAAGAAGCTTGGAAAGTAAGCAGAAACCCATAAAAGGGCTGTGACAAAATGTGCAATTCATTTTGCCGCAGCTCCTTTTTGCGTGGTGGAAATTAGATTATATGAAAGGAATATCCTGTATATGGTATAATACTATAATTGATTTAACATAATACAGGAGGATTGCCGTGGATAAGGAGCAGCTCTCGATGGGGAAAAAATATTATACGATTACATATGGATGCCAGATGAATGAATCTGACACAGAACGTATTAACGGACAGCTGGAAGAACTGGGATATCGGCCGGCTGAAGAAATGGAAGACGCAGACATCGTCATCATGAATACATGCAGCGTCCGCCAGAATGCGGAAGAAAAAGTGTATGGGAAAATCGGTGAAATCAAGAAGCTGAAGGACAAGAACCCGGACATGCTTCTGGGAATCGCCGGCTGCATGGCGCAGGAAAACAAGGGCAAGCTGATTGAAAGAATGCCGATCATTGATTTTGTTATCGGACCATACCATATTCATGATCTGAAAGATATCGTTTCCAAGGAAAATGCACGCGGCGGCCATGTCGTCAAGACAGAAAGAAATCCACACAGCGTTGAAGATTACAGCGAATTGAAGTCTGTCAGAAAGTCTAAGATTTTCGCATGGGTTCCGATCATGCAGGGATGCAATAAGTTCTGTACTTACTGCATCGTTCCCTATGTTAGAGGCCGTGAAATCAGCCGTACGATTGATGACATTTCCAATGAAATCCAGACTCTTGCCGATGAAGGATATAAGGAAGTTACACTTCTCGGGCAGAATGTCAATTCTTACGGGCTCGATTTCAGGAACGGAACCGATTTCGGCGACTTGATCCGTGCTATCGATAAAATTGATGACATTGAAAGAGTACGCTACATGACATCCCATCCAAGAGATATGACATTCGAAATGATTGATGCCATGGCAGAATCGTCGAAGGTTGTCCGTCATATGCATCTTCCTGTCCAGCACGGATCCAATGAAATGCTGAAGAAGATGAACCGCGGCTATACGATTGAACATTTCAAGGAACTCCTTTCCTACGTAAGAAGCAAAATGCCTGATATTGTCGTAACAACAGATCTTATTACAGGCTTCCCGGGGGAAACGGAAGAAATGCATCAGGAAACGCTGGCCCTCTTGAAGGAAGTCCGTTTCGATTCCGCTTATACATTTATTTATTCTCCAAGAACCGGAACGCCTGCAGCAAGAATGGAAGACCAGATCGATTCTGATACCAAGCACAGACGTCTGCAGGAACTGATGGATGTGGAAAATGAAATCAGCCTTGAACTCAATAAGGAAATGGAAGGAAAGACATATTCCATTATCGTAGAAGGCCCTTCCAAGCAGGATCCGATGAACTGGTATGGAAGAACTTCAGGAAACAAAATGATCTTATTCCCGTACAAGGAAGGAATTTCCGTCGGAGATACTGTTGACGTTAAAGTTGACACAGCGCAGACCTGGGTTCTCAAGGGAGAACTGATCTGAATTCTGTCTTGTCATTTGATCGAGAGGTGATTGAGATTGGCTAAAACGCCATTAATGGATCAATACAAAGAGATAAAAGAGGGATACAAGGACTGCCTGCTCTTTTACCGTCTGGGTGATTTTTACGAATTGTTTTATGATGACGCGTACACGGCTTCTCATGAACTGGAATTGACCCTGACAGGGAAGAATGCAGGTGCAGAAGGCCGCGTTCCTATGTGCGGCGTGCCGTACCATGCGGCCGAGGTTTATATTTACCGTTTGATTCAAAAGGGGTATAAAGTAGCCATCTGCGAACAGCTTGAAGATCCTAAGAAGGCAAAGGGACTCGTTAAGCGCGATGTCATCCGCGTCATTACGCCGGGAACCATTCTCTTTGAAAATGCCATTGCGGATAAATCCAACAACTATCTGGCCTGTCTGCTTGAGAAAGACAAGAAGATCCATATGGTCCTCTGTGATATTTCAACAGGCGAAAGCTGGTGGGGGATCTGGAATCTGAAAAAGGAGCAGGACGATTTCCTGGATGTCCTTTCTGTATATAATCCGGCAGAACTCGTATGCGGCGTATCTGATGATTTCTACCGCCAGCTGACATCCTTCTGTTCATCACGCCTTGGAAGCTGTCTTGTCACGAGAATGCCTGAAACGGATGAAACGTGCAAGACACCTTCAATCGCGGAATCGATTGAGAATGAAAATGTACGCATGGCCTTTGGATACCTGGCGGATTACCTGCAGAATGTCATGAGAGACAACTTGCCGGAATTCCATTCCGTGCAGCCGATCAGGGAAGATCATACGCTGATTCTTTCCGACCAGTGCATCAGGAATCTTGAAATCACCAGGAATATGAGGGACGGCGGAAGAAGAGGGACACTTCTTGAGCTTCTTGACCACACGCATACGGCAATGGGGGCAAGACTTTTGCGCCGCTGGCTTGAAAGGCCTCTGGTGGATGTGAATGGAATCATCCTTCGTCAGGACGGGATTGAAGAACTTACGAATCATGCCATGGAATTGACACAGCTCGAGGAGCTGCTTTCTCAGGTTTTTGACTTTGAAAGAATCCTTGGCCGTATCGAAGCCAATGTCACCTCGCCGAAGGATTTGCTGGCACTCAAAGCAACGCTCAAGATTGTGCCGCAGATCAAGAATCTCCTTGCATCTTCCAGTTCAGTCATCCTGAAAAAGCTGAACGGACAGATGAAAGTGCATGAAGCCGTTTTTGACCTTCTGGATCGTGCGATGAATGAAAACGGCACAGGGAATATCAAGGACGGCAAGTACATAAAGAAGGGCTTTTCCGAGGAACTTGACGAAATCCGCTCTTTGTCGGAAGACAGCCAGGAATATATAGCAAAGCTGGAAGAAGAGGAAAAAGAGAAGACGGGCATCAAGCTGAAGATTGGCTTCAATAATGTCTTTGGCTATTACTTTGAAATCTCCAATGCCAATAAGATTCCTGTTCCCGAGTATTATGTGAGAAAACAGACGCTGGTCAATGCGGAAAGATATATTACCCCCGAGCTGAAGGAATTCGAGGCTAAAGCGCTCTCCTCCAAGGAAAAGACCGAAGAGCTCGAACTTAAGATCTACCAGATGGTCAAAGCGGAAATACGCCCGGAAATTCCGGACATGCAGAGAACAGCTTCTGCTCTGGCGGGTATTGACTGCATAGCAAGCCTTGCAAGGGCAGCTCTGAAGGACCGTTATGTAAGACCGCAGATCCTCCCGCAGAAGGAAGGCCGCATTTCCATTTCTGATGGAAGGCATCCGATGGTAGAACATGCACTCAATCATGAAATGTTTGTACCAAACGATACAGAACTGAATCATGATAATCAGGAAATCCTGGTTATCACAGGGCCCAACATGGCAGGCAAGTCGACATACATGCGTCAGGTTGCCGTTTTGACGATTATGGCGCAGATCGGATCCTTCATACCGGCAAAAAGCGGTATGTTTTCTCCTGTCGACCGCATATTCACAAGGATCGGAGCCACGGATGATATATCGACCGGGCAGAGTACGTTCATGGTGGAAATGCAGGAAGTATCGTATATTCTCCGCAATGCTACCAGAAACAGCCTGATTCTTCTTGATGAAATCGGGAGAGGCACGAGCACATATGACGGCATGAGCATTGCAAGAGCCGTTGTCGAATACATTGACAAAAAGATTCATGGCTTTACTTTGTTTGCTACGCACTATCATGAATTATCAGATATGGCAGATGGCAGCAGCAAGATCAAGAATTATACGGTAACAGTGAAGGAGCGCGGAAAGGATGTCGTGTTCCTCCGCCGCATCGTTCCAGGCTGCGCAGACAGAAGCTACGGTATCCATGTCGCAAGACTTGCCGGGCTTCCCGAATCTCTCCTGAAAAGAGCCGACGATATTCTTGAAGGACTGGAGGAATCGGATGGCAAGGGATACCATGCGCCTTCTGCTCCTTCTAATGAAGCAAGAGAAACCGGCCTTGATCTTTTTGCATCGCCCATCATCAATGAACTGGCAGACCTTGATGTCATGAGCAAGACACCGATTGAAGCCATGGAGATTTTATTCCGCCTGAGTAAGGAAGCAAAGGAGAGCCGATAATGGGATTAATTCATGTTCTTGATGAAGTTACGGCGAATCAGATTGCTGCAGGAGAAGTCGTCGAGCGTCCGGTCAATGTCGTCAAAGAGCTGGTGGAAAATTCTGTCGATGCAGGCGCTCATGAAGTGGAAATAGAAATTGCAGACGGCGGTATGACTTACATCCGTGTGACGGATAACGGCTCTGGAATGACTGCAGAAGATGCCAAGATGTCCATTATCCGCCACGCCACAAGCAAAATTTCCAATGTGGATAACATTTATCACATTGCCTCCCTGGGATTCCGCGGGGAAGCGCTTCCAAGCATTATGTCCGTTTCAAGATCATCCATCACGACAAGAAGACCGGAAGATGTTGAAGGAACGGTCATTGATATCAAGGGCGGCGTTGTTGAAGATGTGCATGCCGCCGGAACGCCAGCCGGCACAACGGTTGAGGTCAGGGAGCTTTTCTATAATGTTCCGGCGAGGAAGAAATTCCTGAAATCAGAAAGAACGGAATCGGCTAGAATCAATACGATGGTGGGAAAACTGGCCCTTGCCAATCCAGATGTTGCTTTCCGCCTGATCAATAATGGAAGAGTCGTCATTGAAACACCGGGCAACGGAAGACTTTTAGACGTTGTCTCTGCTTTATACGGTGTAAAGACAGCCGGTGAAATGCTTGAAGTCAAAGAAGAAGGGGAGAATATCTTCCTTAACGGACTGATTTCGAAACCATCGCTCTTAAAGAGCAGCCGCCAGTTCCAGACGCTGATCATCAATCGGAGAGTTATTGAAAGTTCTGTCATTTCAAAAGCCGTGGACAATGCATACCATTCACTTCTTCCAAAGAATGGCTATCCGCTTCTTGTCCTTTCTTTTGATGTGCCGCCGGAAAGCATCGATGTCAATGTGCATCCTCAGAAAAGGGAAATCAAGTTTTCTGATGAACAGATGGCATTCCGCACGGTCTACCATGCCGTTTTAAGGACGCTCACATCCCAGTCGGATGCAGACAGCATTGCCCGCGAGATGATCAAGGATCCGGGCCATCAGGTCCTTGGTGAAATGGATGTAAATCCGGTCAATGTGAAAGTGGGAGACCAGAAACCTCTTCACGACATCGGGCTTGCTATGGAGACAGGAGAGGCAAAGACTCCCTCTGTACCTGATTCATGGAGAGCACATCTTGAAGAATACAGCCAGCAGCAGAAGGGATCTTCATCTTCCGGCACTGGAAAAAACTCTGAAACGATGCGGGAGACATTCCAGCCATCAGTAGGAAGCCGTGAAATCCTGTCGGATAAGCCATTCTTCAAGAGAGAAGATCAGGAAGATCATCAGGAGTCGAAAGATCAGAAAACGATTTCTGAAGGCGTCTTATTTGAATCAGAAAAAGAAGAAGCAGAAACGGTTATCCCTTTAGGACAGGTGGCAGACTGCTTCATTCTCTGCCAGCATGGGAAGGATCTTTTCATCATTGACCAGCATGCAGCGCATGAACGCGTTCGTTATGATAAGCTTGCAGAAAGAGCGGAAGGAATTCCTGTCCAGAAACTCCTGATTCCTCATCTGATCCATGTGGAGCCGGATGATATTCTGATTTTGCAGGATCATGAAAATGAACTGCTCAAGCTGGGCATTACATTTGAGCAGGCAGGACCTGATGTCATACGCGTGACCGGAGTGCCGGAGGATTTTGCAGATGATGAACTCCTTCGCGTCATAAGGGATATTTTAGTCGCCTATCACGATGAAGATATGGTTTCACCTGAAACGCTCCGCCACCGCATGATGGCCTATGCAGCATGCCGCGGCGCCATCAAGAGGGGAGATCCCTTGAATATCCGCCAGATGAAGGAACTGATTACAGATCTCTTCCACACGTCTCGCCCGTTTGTATGTCCGCATGGGAGACCGACGATTGTAAGATTCACACCTGAAGAACTGGGAAGGCTGTTCAAAAGGCCATGAAGATTGCTGCAACAACAATCTCGGATGCTCCGGGACTGATCCGAGAAAAGGCAAAAGAGCGTGCAAAAGCTTTGGCTATCCCTTACCTTGAGAGAGAAGACAAGCTTGAAGAGATGGCAGAGAAGTACAAGGCAGAAGGTTTCCTGATTTATGGCAGGCGCCTTCCTTCGTTTAAGACGAAAGACGGGGAATACCATTTTCATTTAGGGACATCCGTCCTCCGCACGCGCCAGATTCTTGCGGGGAATGAGGACCGCTTATGCAGGCTGCTTCCAAAGGAAGGACCCTGCCGCGTCCTTGACTGTACCTTTGGCCATGCGAATGATTCCACGACGATTTCCTGGTTCTTAGGGGACAGGGGAAGCGTCACAGCCTTGGAGAAAAGCACTGCGCTTTATGAAATAGGAAGGGCCGGCATAGAATCTTATCAGGATAAAGACCCTGCGCTGACGGATGCCGTTCGGAGAATCTATTTGATTCATGCTGATTTCAAGGAATATCTGAAAAATATTCCAGAGAAAAGTTTTGATGTCGTTTACTTTGATCCTATGTTCCGGCATCCTGTGCAGGCAAAAGTCAATGATATGACAGGCTTTCGGGAAGCAGCCGCTTATGACAAGCTTGATGACGAGACGATTCTGCTGGCCATGCGCGCGGCCAGGGCGCGTGTGATTGTCAAGGAGCGCCCGTTTTCATTGCTTTTCAAGAAGGACTTTTTTACAAGGATTGAAGCCAAAAAGGGGCAGACCACGGCATACGGGGTGATTGATTTATCATGAAGGAAAAGCTTATAACCATACTAGGGCCGACTGCTTCTGGTAAATCAGAGGTCGGGATTGAGATTGCAAAAGCGCTGGGGTCTTCCATTACTTCCGGCGATGCATTCCAGGTCTACAAGGAAATGGATATTGGAACGGCCAAAGTGACAAAAGAAGAAATGCAGGGAATCCCTCATTATCTTGTCGACTGTATCGATCCCAGAGAACCCTATTCCGCTGCTGATTTTCAGAAGAAAGCTTCAGAAATCATAACAAGAGAAAATAAAGAAGGAAGAATTCCTGTCCTTGTGGGAGGAACAGGGCTTTATATCCAGTCGCTTCTGGAAGGATATTCTTTCCTGCCTAAGTCTGATCAGCGGAAAAAGTGGCATGACTTTTATTTGGCCAATGGGAAAGAAGGCCTTGAAAGAGAACTTAAGAAAGCAGGCGTCAGGGAAATTCCTGATGATCCGCAGAGAATGCTGAGAAAACTGGAGCTGATTGATGCAGAAGGCAGGGATTTATCCCCGGAAAAGAGCCAATCTCTCATTTATGATGGTCCAGTTATAGGGATTGCTATGGACAGAGCGGTCTTATATGATAGAATAAATAAGCGAGTCTGTCATATGATGCAGGACGGATTATATGATGAAGTTCAAAAACTTCTGGATTCAGGCATTCCGGAAACAGCCCAGTCACTGAAGGCCATTGGCTATCGGGAAATGGTTCAGTGCATAAAAGGCGAGCTCTCTATTGAAGAGACAGAAGCTCTCATCCAGAAAAACACTCGCCATTTCGCAAAACGGCAGATTACATGGTATAAGAGAATGCCGTATATTCACTGGTATGAGAGAAATGAGTTTAACCAGGACACGTGGTGTAAGGAAATCACGGATTATGTCATTTCATATTTTAGAGGAGAATGTGAAGATGGAAGGTAAAATGAATCTGCAGGATACATTTTTAAATGAAGCCAGGAAAGAAAATGCGCCTGTCAGCATTTTTTTGATGAATGGCGTTCAACTGAAGGGCAAGGTAAAGTCCTTTGACAGCTTTACCGTGCTTCTTGTAAGCGAAAATCGTTCGCAGCTGATTTACAAGCATGCTATTTCTACAATACAAAGGATCTGATTGAGTGAAAATGAATGAAAAACTTCAACAGGTGCAGGAAGAAGCGCTCGCTCTTTGTGCGCCTGTTTTTGATGAAATGAAAGAGATTTCCTTATACAATACACAGAAAGTTCTGGAAGCATTCAGGAACCACCACCTCTCTGCTTATCACTTCGCTCCATCCAATGGCTATGGCTATGGGGATCCGGGCCGTGAAGAACTCGAGGAAATCTGGGAAGATATATTCAAGGCAGAAAGCGCCCTGGTCCGTCCGCAGTTTGTTTCAGGCACTCATGCGCTTGCTACCGTTCTCCTTGCGCTCCTCGAGCCGGGAGATACGATGGTATCTGCTGTAGGTGCTCCTTATGACACGATGCAGAGCGTCATCGGGATTTCCGGAAACGCACCGGGCAATCTTAAATCCAAGGGCGTTCATTATAAGGAAGTGCCTCTTAAGAACAACACTTACGATCTGGAAGCCATTACAGATGCTGTTGATGAAAATACAAAACTTGTAGAAATCCAGCGCTCCAGAGGGTACATGCTGAGAGATTCGCTTTTCCCATCCGACATCAGGAAAATCATCGAAACAGTCAAAGCAAAGAATCCAAATGCGATTTGCTTTGTCGATAACTGCTATGGCGAATTTACATGCAAGGAAGAACCGATCGAGCTTGGCGCTGATATTACGGCAGGTTCATTGATTAAAAACGCCGGCGGCGGACTTGCACCGACGGGTGCTTATATCTGCGGAAGAGAAGATCTTGTCGAGCTTTGCTCCTACGTCTGGACAGCTCCCGGACTTGGCGCAGAAATGGGATCCTATGCTGCTTCTTACCGTCCGTTCTTTGAAGGACTTTTCCTCGCTCCGCATATTACGCGTCAGGCAATGATGAGCGCCGAATTCTGCGCTGCTGTATTCAAGGTGCTCGGCTTTGACGTCGTTCCTGAACCAAGCCATTTAAGGACTGACCTTATTACAGCCATTACTTTGGGCTCTGAAGAAAATATGTGCAGCTTTGCCGAGGCCGTGCAGAACTGGTCTCCGGTTGATTCGGATGCCGTTCCTGTCCCGGGGCCCATGCCCGGATATACGGATCCGATCATTATGGCAGCAGGCACTTTCGTCCAGGGCTCTACAATCGAAATGTCAGCTGACGGCCCTGTAAGACCTCCGTACATCATGTACTTCCAAGGCGGTCTTGTTTTTGAACACACCATGCTTGCCGTAATGGGCGCTGCAGAGAAGATCCTCGCTGCCAGAGGCGGTCTCGAAGATTAATAAAATACAGATATGCAATAAAGGACTGTGAATGGGAATGCCATTCACAGTCCTTTTGCGCGGGGGAATTTCATCAAAGAAATTTATATTAACAATCTGAAATACCGGTGCTATAATATGACGTGTTCAAGGGGCTATAGCTCAGTTGGTCAGAGCACTTCGCTCACATCGAAGAGGTCTCCGGTTCGAACCCAGATAGTCCCACCAGAAGTTCATCTCTGCTTAGCAGATTGCCATAAACAACTCAGGAAACTGGCGCCTGGGAAAATACAGCAAAAGGGCGGAATCCTTTTTTGGAGAACTGTAAAATGATCTCTTTTTATCTGTCATTTTTCAGTTGCTTTTTACAAACGCATCATATATAATAATGACACGTTACTTGGGGTTATAGCTCAGCTGGTTAGAGTGCTTCGTTGACATCGAAGAGGTCTTTGGTTCGAATCCAAATAGTCCCACCATTTGTACATTTGTACGAACAGCTCTCTATTCTTACAGGGTTCGTGAGAATAGGGAGTTGTTCTGCGTAATTGTACTGGATTTCAACGTATTCATTACAAATATAGACGGCACGAACAAGAGACGTGAGAAGTATATCGTTATATTTCTCCGTCTCTTTTGCTTTTTCGCGGATTGTTTCAAAGAAAAACTGGATTTTTTCTTCCGTCAATAGCCCACTCCCTTGCATTAGCGATGCCTTCGCTAGTTTTTCTTTCAACACGTCCAGGGTTCGTTCGTTTTCATTCAGCGATTCAACCAGCGCATTTGACATGACACCGTTCTCAATAGCCTTTATACAGTTGTCAATTTTCTTTTGACAGCTGGAAATGTGATTTTTTATGGCACGTATTTCCAATTCGCTTTCGTCCCGTGGGCGTAGTTTCACAGCCTGCCTTGCGATTTCTTTTATAGCCTTTTTACTCGATAAAATCTCATGTGTTTTGTCACAAACAAGCTTTTCTAACACATCTGCGCGTATGTTTTTTGTCTCACAATACTCGTATCTCGCACTTCTATGGTGGTGTGAACAGCCGTAATAGCAATACTTGTTTCCGTTTTGCGATTTCCCGGAGGTCCCTGATACTTTTGCACCACAGGAGGCGCAAAAAGCTTTCCCCGCTAACAAATAATTGTTGTTTGTCCGGTAAGAGCTACTTTTCATGGCATTTATCCTTTCCTGCACTGCGTGAAACGCTTCTTTGGAGATAATCGGTGGTATTATCCCTTCTTTCTTTATGTCTTTCCATTGAAATGTACCGATATATCGCTCATTATGCAAGATATAATAAACACGGCTGCGCGAAAATACCTTTCCAGCGTCCGTCGTGTACTTTTTGTCGTTCAATTTCCTCTCAATTCTGGCTACCGACATGCCGTCTAGGAACATTTGATATATCATTCGCACGATAGGGGCTTTCTCTTCGTTTATTATCAGACGCCCGCCTTTGTCTAGCTTGTATCCCAGTGGGATAACGCCGCCCGGCCATTTCCCTTCCAGCGCGTTTTGCGTCATGCCGCGCAATACATTTTCCGATAACTCTACGCTGTAATATTCTGCCATGCCTTCAATGACCGATTCGAGCAAAATCCCTGACGGGTCATCCGCTATGTTTTCCATTGCAGAAACGACTTTGACACCATACTTTTTCAGCTTATGCTTGTATTTTGCGCTGTCATAGCGGTTCCTGGCAAATCGGTTCAGCTTATAGACCAGGATGACATTGAAGGCCATTGTGGCGGCGTCTCTGATCATCATCTGGAACTCCGGACGCTGATCGGAGCGGCCGGTCATAGCGCGATCCGCATAAGTGTGGAGAATGGTGATATTGTTCCGGCGGGCGTAGTCCTCACAAACGCGCAACTGGCCTTCTATGGACTCCTCGCGCTGCCGATCGGACGAATATCTTGCATATATGACGGCCTTTGCGGCCTGTTTTTCTTCTGTTTTAGGCATAAAAAGAGCCTCCTTCTTTGGCATTGGGAGGCTTTATGATATAATATACACATAATCTGCCTCCTTGGATGAGTGGATTATAACCGCAACCTGGTACTGGTAATGCCGGGCTGCATTCCCCTGTCATATTTCGCGATATGGCAGGGGCTTTTTATTTTGTTTTCACTTTGCCTTGATGTCCAATAGCTTCCTTTATATATCCCTCCCTGACTTTTTCAGTTTAATGAAACGGTGCGGCACTCCGCGGCAATTGGCCAGCGTGTAAATAGATGTCCCCGGATGCTCTGCCAGATACCCATCATTCAACAGCAGCTCTACTGCAAACATGTTTGCCAGTCTCTCCACCCGGTCAGCATTGATATCCATGGTGTATGTCTTGAGCCACTGGGTATTGTCATTGGGCGTACAAAGCGCATGACCAAGTTCATGCGCACAGACAAACGGCAGCATAGATTCCGGTGTCCGTTGGGCATCAATGATAATAAATTTTGAACGTTTATATTTGAGATAGTTGCCGTATTTTCCGCCCAGGTCAGAATACATGATGATGATATTCTGACACGCGGCCAGCCGAAATGGGTCATCTGTTTTATAGCGTCGGATAAGAGCGGCAACTTTTTGCTGCACATCCATAGTCTTAATCCCTCCGGTATTTTTTCGGCGTATATTTCTTCTTGGCTATCTTCTTTGCCTGGATCATGGCAGCCTTAATGGTCGCTTTGAAGGCTTCAATGTCTTCGATATCATCCTCTCCTTCAAAGGCGGCAGAGGAAATAGAGTTCATCATGTCTTCCAGATCTGACTCAATTTCACGTTCATCGCGCCGGTTCAGGTTCGGCTCTTCGTCAAATCCCATAAGCCAGGCAGGGCTGACATGCAAGGCTTTAGCGATTAGAGCAATCTTATCTTGCTTTGGCTCATACTTCCCATTTAGATATTCCGAAAGGGAAGAGTTGCTGATGCCAGTCAGCCTAGATAAATCGGCCTTGTTCATATTTTGTTCTGTGAGTATCTTCTTTATCCTATTGATTAAAATATTGTTCATAATGTCTCCCTCTATCCTAGTGAAGCATTCAAATCGTCATCACTATGATATACGATTTCTCGAATAAAATCAATAAAATTTCATCGTTCTTTTCGGAAAATCGTTGACACATAAAAAACCATGTGCTATGATTCAGTTAAGAAATTTCGACAAGTCGAAAACGCCGAAAGGGGGTGAAGGCAATGAGAGGAAAAGAAAGGCCAAAATTTAAGTACGATTATCTCAGGGGATTTATCCGTGAAAACTTCGAGACGCTTGCAAATTATGCCAGCTTTTTGGGTATATCCCCGTCTACATTGAATGACCGTCTTAATGGCAATACCAGCTTTACTCAGGACGATATTTATAAGACCGCCAACTTTGCCCTTGACAGAAAATTGACGGCAGCTGAAGTAGATCTTCTTTTTTTTAACTTTTAATTTCGGAAACTCGAAAAATAGAGGAGACAGGTGATATGGATGCTCTTATGCAGTACATCAGGGACTACATCCGGAGCCATCCGGATGAATACCAGGAATGGCTGAAAGCAAAAGGCCAAGATGAGGATAGGCATGAAGCCCACCTCCAGGATCGGGCTCTGGATTTTGGAAGGCCGGAGGAAGCGTTATGAGGCATAAGAAGTTGAAACTGGCAAATGAGGACGAAGAAGATGACTAGAAATTGCGATTTGGGGCTGTTTCCCCGCCTGATAGAGCAGTGGAGGCTGGAAGAGGAAGCCAAAGAAGCCGAAGAAGCAAGACGGATCCAGCTGGCTTCCCGCCCAAAGTTTGACTCTGATAAGACCCGAGAAGAGTCTTTCGTGGACCTGCTGACTACTTGGGCGGCCTTGACGTGCTTGTTCCTCGATTATGCGCTGTTTATTATTTGCTTCGGGTAAGAAGGAGGAGGCTCATGGTACGCGGCCCACCAAAAAAGCCGATGAACGAAGGACCATTCGTTCATCGGCACAGGTAAAAACCACCTATTTGTATTATAGCACAGGAGGAAAAGACTTATGGTAACTATTACATTTTCCGGCGATGCCGAGGAAGTGCTGCTTGAAATGCAGCAGCTTGTGAATATGAAGAAAGTTGAAGAAACGCCGAAGAAAGAAGCCCAAAAGGTAACAAAGGTGCCTAATGAAGAACCAAAGAAGGAAACACCTAAGTTGAAAGAAGCCCCCAAGCCTGAAGAACCTAAGCAGGGAGAACCAAAGAAGGAAGAGCCCAAGAAGGTCGAAGAAGCTCCAAAGCCGAAAGAAACCCCAAAGCCTGAAGAACCAAAGCAGGAAGTCAAGAAAGAAGCTCCAAAGGAAGAACCCAAACAGGACGACACCGGCGACGCTCCGATGACAGAGGAGCAGACGGCAGAACTCCGCACGCTGTGCATGAACTATTGCAAGAAAGTACCGGACGGTAAGGAACGGATCAAGCAGCTGCTGAAAGGTAAAGGCTGCGCCCGCGTTACCGATCTGCGGCAGAAGGATATCCCGGAATTCAAAGCACTGGTATTGGTCTGATGGGACACGCTATCTTATCCGCCAGTGGGGCGGCCAGGTGGCTGGCCTGCCCGCCCTCTGCTAGGGAAGAGCAGAAATACCCGTCGGAATCTAGCCCTTATGCCCGGGAAGGAACCCGGGCGCACGCCTTAGCGGAAAAGCATCTAAAGCGATACCTCGAGACGGGGGACGCTACCGTAACCTTTGAGGAAGACGCCGGGATGGCCGAGTCCGTGCAGTCCTATGTGGATACGGTTGTCGAGAAGATCACCGAGGCTAGAACGGCCAGCAAGGATGCACAGATATTCATCGAAAAGAAATTGGATTTTTCCCAATGGGTACCCCACGGCTTTGGCACCGGCGATGCGGTGATACTCTCCGACGCGTTCCTGGAAATCATTGATTTGAAATATGGTAAGGGCGTACCTGTAAGCGCTAAAAACAACCCTCAGATGAGGCTATACGCCCTCGGCATGTATGCCCTTATGGGTTGGCTCTATAGCGCCGAGAATGTGCGGATGACCATCGTACAGCCCCGCCTAGATAGCATTAGCACCGAGACCATCACGGTGAAGGAGCTGCTCGCCTGGGGCGAATCCATCAAGGATATAGCTGACAAAGCTTTTCAGGGGGAGGGGGAGTACAAAGCGGGGGATCACTGCCGTTTCTGCCGTGCCCGCAAAGTGTGCCGCACCCGGGCGAACGCTTTGAAAAAGGTGTATCGTAAAGCCTTTGCACCCGGAAACGAACTGGAACCCGAAGAGATCGCCGAAATCGTACTTCAGGCGAAGAATGTACAGACTTGGTTAGATGAAGTGAAAGAGTACGCTCGTGTAAAGGCCATTAGCGGGGAGAAGTGGCCGGGGCTGAAGCTCGTTCAAGGGCGCAGCGTACGGAAGATTATCAATAAAGAGGATGCGGGGGAATTGCTGGTAAGTGAAGGCTTCCCCCGTGACAAGATTTTCAAAACCCAGCTTTGCACAATTACAGAGCTAGAAAAGGTATGCGGCCGTAAGAAGCTAAAGGAGCTTTTACAGGACCAGCACGGTTACATCATAAAGCCCAAAGGGGAGCCGACCCTAGTGTCCAGTGATGATAAACGTGAAGAAATTCAAAATATTAAAGACTTGTTTGAGGAGGAATCTCAATGAAAAGTGTACAGATTAAAACCGGTGTTGTTCGTCTGAGTTTTGCCCATGTATTCGAACCGGTAGAGGATGATCGGGGCAATTTGAAATACAGTGCCTCCCTTCTGATCCCCAAAGGCGACACCGCCACGGTAGCCAAATTCAAAAACGCTATCAAGGATATGCTGGCTGATGCAGAAGTAGTTCAGAAGTTGGGAGGAAAGACAAAGGGCATTCACATCCCGATCAATGACGGGGATGAAAAGTATGAATCCAATCCGAAGATGTACGCCTCCTATAAAGATTGTTACTACGTGAACGCCAAAGCCAATGAAGATTATCCACCGGCGCTTTTCGATAACCACCGTAATGAAATCGTAGACAAAATCTTGATGTATAGCGGCTGCTATGTACAGGCTATCGTGAATCTGTTTCCCTATCACAATAAGGGCAATACCGGTATTGGCGTAGGGCTTCGTGGCCTGATGAAGGTAAGAGACGGGGAAGCCTTGGGGGGTACTGGTGTATCGGCCAACGACTTCGATGATTTTGAGGATTCTGACGACGATATTTTTTAAGAGGTGAGTGTTATGCCTACACTGTCAATTGACCTGGAAACCTACAGTAGCAACGATATCAAGTCAGGGGTCTACAAGTATGTAGACGCTGACGATTTTGAAATCTTGCTACTGGGGTATGCCTTCGACGATGACCCGGTGCGGGTGGTAGACCTTACCAAAGAGGAGATGCCTGCACCGATTGTGCAGGCTCTTTTCAATTCGTCCATTACCAAAACGGCATTTAATGCCAACTTCGAAATGACATGCTTTAGGAAGCTATTTCCTGAAATGCCCTATGACCAATGGGAATGCACCTCTGTACTGGCCTTATATAATTCTCTTCCTGTCAGTCTGGCGGAGGTAGCCAAAGCGCTTCATATGGACGAGGACAAGCAGAAGGATATACGGGGCAAGGCGCTGATCAACTACTTTTCTAAGCCCTGCAAGCCCACCAAGGCCAATGGGGGCCGTACTAGAAACCGTCCTTCTGATGCACCGGACAAGTGGGCTACCTACATAGAGTACAACCTCCAGGACGTGGTGGTGGAGCGGGCTATACGAAAAAAGTTACTGGAGCTAAAGCCACCGGAGGAGGAACATCGGTATTGGCTCCTTGACCGATGGATCAATGACAACGGGGCGCGAATCAATAAGACTCTGGTAAGGAATGCTATCCAGATGGATGCGGATTTCAGAGCCATCATGACAGAGAAGGCCCAAAGGCTTACCGGGCTTTCTAATCCCAATTCGGTTAGTCAACTAAAGGCATGGCTGGAGGACAAGATACAGAGGCCTATAGCTTCCTTAGACAAGAAAGCCATTGCAGAGATGCTAGGAGACAGCTCACTGCCTTCTATAGCCCATGAGGTGCTAGTGACTAGGCAGCAACTGGGGAAGACCTCAGTAAAGAAATATCAGGCCATGGCCAATGCACTGACTAGGGACGGCCGCATTCATGGTATGTTTCAGTTCTATGGGGCGATGCGGACAGGCAGATGGGCCGGGCGTATTGTCCAACTGCACAACCTGCCGCAAAACCATATGGAGCTGGCGGAGCTGGATGCGGCCAGAAGCATGGTAATGAAGGGGGATATGGAAGCGCTATCTCTCTGCTACCACAGTATCCCCGATGTGCTTTCTCAGCTCATACGAACGGCCATAGAAGCCGAACCGGGGCACCGCTTTATTGTGGCAGACTACTCCGCTATCGAGGCCCGTGTCATTGCATGGCTGGCCGGGGAGACTTGGGAACAAAAGGCATTCGCTGAAGGGAAAGACATTTACTGTGCTACGGCTTCCGCGATGTTCCATGTTCCGGTAGTCAAGCACGGTGTCAATGGTCATTTGAGGCAGAAGGGCAAAATAGCCACCCTGGCCTGCGGGTACGGCGGCGGTGTAGGCGCCCTAAAAGCTATGGGAGCTGACAAGATGGGGCTCTCCGATGAAGAGCTGCAAGGCATCGTGACACACTGGCGAAAAGCCAGCCCAAATATCGTACGGTTTTGGTGGGATGTGGATGCCGCGGCAAGGCGTGCCATAGAAAAACCGGGCAGGCCTATCACTATCAAGCAAGGAGGCTTTCAATTTTTAGTCAAAAAGGGGGCTCTTTTCGTCCGTCTGCGCTCTGGAAGGCATTTGGTATATATTCACCCTCGAATTGGTAAGAACCGCTTTGGGGGAGATTCTATCCTCTATGCAGGTATGGAGCAGGGCACTAGGAAATGGGGAACTCTGGAAACCTACGGGGGCAAGTTAGTAGAAAACCTGGTACAGGCTACCGCTAGGGATTGTCTGGCGGCTGCCATGTACCGTTTAAAACGGGCGGGCTATAAAATCCTGATGCACGTACATGACGAAATCATCATGGAGATGCCGGAAGGGAAAGGCAGCCTGAAGGAAGCTATACAGTTTATGTGCATTAGTGAACCCTGGGAAAAGGGGCTCATTAAAAATGCGGATGGATTTGAACATCATTACTACATGAAGGACTAGGAGGAACTTATAAATGGATACACGAGTATACCGCGCTTTTGAACAGCAGGTAGAAATGGGAAAGAAGGGGCTGAAGGTCCTGGAAGACTGGGAAAATATGACCGCAGAACAGAAGGCGGAACTGTATCCCCACGCTTCCGATTATGCGGCTATGGTAGATAGAGTGGCCAAGAGCAAGCAGTATTGCTCGGACTGCATCGATGCGGCGCAGACCGTTGTAGACGCCATGGACGCTATGAAGAATATGGAGGCAGAAAAGAAACCAAAGCGCACGAAGAAAGCAAAGAAAGAAGAACCTAAGAAGGATCCAGACTTATTCGACGAAAAGCCAGACGAAGAACTCGATGATCTATTCTAAGAAGGTGTCTTATGAAAACTTTAGCGGTCTACGAAAACGACAAGCTTTTTTCTGCTATCCGTGTCATCGGCTCGGGCGCTGATGAATCGGGGGCGCTTTATGCCATAGGAAAGCGGGCAGTCCAGTTCATATGCCCCGCCTGTGAATCGGGGTTCCTAACTTGTTGCGGCTTTCAAAACCCCTTTTATCCTTTTTCAGATATTGCGCAGTACCACTGCCCTTTGTGCGGCCGTTCCCTGAGTTTATACGATAACTATACGGCGCTCGAGTACTGGTGTTCTAACAATCGCCCACGGTACATTCCCTATAAGATCCGACTGTCTTTGGAAGAATACAAGAACTCTCTGGATTTGGATATCGTAACGGTCAATGCCCGATTGGACACGGAAAAATTTGCACTGTGCGGCGTGCGGAGAAGGTTAAAAATCCGTTTTGACTGTAAGAACCATTCTGTGGAGGTGCTAAGGGCGGGCGGTCGGCGACTTGACCGACTGGGGATGGTTTGGCCATTCAGGGCGGTAGAGAGGGATGTGCCCGAGGGGTATATCCTGCTAAGGGATACCCCGCTTAGGTATCTAAGTAAGGATAGCAGCATTCACGGCGAGGAACGGAAAAAGCTAGATGCCTTTATCCGGGCGCTCTACGCGGCGGTGACGGAAAGGCTGGAAAAGCGAGTGGGGCATAAAATACGATCCGTGTATGTACCGTCAAATGGTGGGAATTTTGAACGGGGAATGTTAGAGGACCCTTTGGCCAATCTGGCCTGGCGTTGGGCCTTCCCAGAGGGGCGAAACCTCACTCGTGGTGAACGCTTATTTACACCTGATAAGGACGAGATTTTAGACCTGATGAACCTGATGGACAGGGGAAGACATGGGGAGCCTTACGTATACGCTATGAAGGGCGCCTATAGGCTTCCCGGGGGCAAGAAAACACTGTCGCTGCTTCCTACCGTGCCTCTCATGGATCTGGACAACCTCAAGCAGCTGGGCGTTATTCTCAAGACCCCTGAGTACTTCGTGGAAGGGGCGGCGAAGTGCCTGCAAACGATAAGCCGCCATAAAACGATATCGTGCCCCTTTACTATTGCGCTTCTCCGGCACCGGGGAAGCGCAGCGGTGAAGAACTTTGTGATGAAGCTTCTTGCTAAAGACTGGGGAACGGAGGAGGATGACACGGCCCGCACTTATGACCTACTTACCAACGAAAACAAGGCTCTATTCTGGGCGCAGAAACCACGGTCCCGAGATATGCACGATGCCCTGACAAGGCTGTATGACAAGCAGGTATACCAGGATATCCCATTACATTATGACGCCGAGGAAAGGAACATGGAAAAGGAAGTAGACGGCTTCCTTTTCCGCCTTCCTAAAAGTACGGGGGTTATCCGGGAGACAGGACGGCGGATGCACAATTGTGTGGGATCCTACTGCGACCGTGTGCGGGCGAAAGATTCGCTGATTGTAGTAGGCTATAAGGACCATACGACTAAAATCTGCATCGAGGTAAGACGCCGTAGCCTTATACAAGCAAAGCTTTTTGCCAATAAGGCCGTTAGCCGTGTACCAGACGTAAACGCCGCGGTCGTTACCTGGGCGAAACAGTGCGGTATTAGCTACAATACCACGTCGGACGTGAGGGAGGTGACATCTTGAATAAGGAATTAGCTATAGCTACGGCTCCTAGCCGTTTCTCAAAGAGCTGGAAGAATCGGACGACGACATGGGACGAGCTGGTAGAGCAGCTAGAAACCCCGGCGAGAACCGGGGAGACTATGGCAGAGTACCGCGCCATGAAGAAGTCAGAGCGAGATAACCGTAAGGATGTGGGCGGCTTCGTGTGTGGCCGCCTGAAGGATGGACGGCGAAAGAAAGATTGTGTCTTGTATCGTAGCGCAGTAACACTCGATGCCGATTCCGCCAGTAGGGACTTCCTAGACCGTCTGGGCGTGCTGCCCTGCGCTTGGGCGGTTTACTCCACCCACAGCCATACGGAGGAATCGCCGCGGTATCGCTTGGTTGTGCCTTTAGGTAGAAATGTAACGCCGGAAGAATACCAGGCCATTTCTAGGAAGCTGGCGGACATGGTGGATATAGAAGCCATGGATCCCACTACCTACGATATTGAACGGTTGATGTATCTGCCTTCCTGCCCTAGCGACGCGCCCTATATCATGCGGCACCAGGATACGGAGTTTTTAGACCCGGACACGATACTGGCCACCTATGAGGACTGGCGCGATGTGTCTACCTGGCCGGCCAGTGCTAGAGAATCCAAAGTTATCAAGAAGCTGGCCACGGGAAGACAGGCGGATCCTCTGGCTAAAGGGGGCGTTATCGGTGCTTTCTGCAGGGCCTACCCTATCTCTAGGGCGATTGGGGCCTTCTTGGCCAACGTCTATACCCCGACAGAGAAAGATGATCGCTACACCTATGCCCCTGGGAGTACGGTGGGCGGGGCGGTGGTGTACGATGATAAGTTTATGTATTCCCATCATGCCACGGATCCGGCGGGTAACAGGTTGTGTAATGCCTTCGATCTGGTACGGATTCACTACTATGGCGACCAGGACGAGGAGGTAGTACCGGGCACTCCGGTTGCTAAGCTGCCATCCTTCACCGCAATGAAAAAGTTCGCCAGAAACGATCCGGATGTCAAGGAAATACTAAGGAATGAGAGCTTGGCCAGTCTGGGGGCGGCCTTTGGCGAAGAAAAGGTCGAGGGCATAGATTGGAAAGCGAAGCTTGAATGGAGTGACGGGGAACACCCCAAAATTCTTCCTAATGCGTTCAATTTCAAACTGATACTAGAAAACGACGAGAACCTGAAAGACGCGGTAGGTACGAACACTTTTGCATCCCGTATGCAGATAAAGCATAAAGTCCCTTGGCGAACCCGGGAAGACTATAGGGATTTGAACTGGAGGGACACTGACGACGCGGGGCTTCGTAACTATCTATCAACCACCTACAAATTGGTAAGCCGTCAAGTCATCGATGATGCGCTGTCTGAAGTGGCAGGGCGGAATGCCTTCCACCCGGTCAGGGAGTACCTGGCGGGGCTTACCTGGGACGGCACGCCACGAGCTAGGAGTATTTTCATCGACTGGCTGGGGGCAGAGGATAGCGTCTACACCCGGGAGGTAACGGAGAAGTGGCTTCTAGCTGCTGTGACTCGCGTCATGCGGCCCGGGTATAAGTTCGACTATTGTCTGGTACTCTTGGGCCCGCAGGGTATCGGTAAAAGTACGGTGCTGGCCAGGCTAGGGGGCCGCTGGTTCTGTGATTCACTGGTGTCTTTCAAAGGCAAGGATGCTATGGAGATGCTGCTAGGTCATACGATCATCGAGCTTTCTGAAATGCAGGCGGCCACTAGGGCGGAGAATGACCAGGTCAAGGCCTTTATTTCCCGTACAGAGGACAAGTATCGGGCGGCCTATGGTCGTCGGTATCAGAGTTACCCCCGCCAATGCGTTTTTGCGGCTACGACTAACGAGACCGATTTCTTAAAGGATAGGACCGGCGGCCGCCGCTTCTGGGCGCTTTCCTGTGAAGCTATGGGGCGGCCTATAGTCGAGCTGGATAGGGACTATATCGATCAGCTGTGGGCGGAGGTCTATCAGTGGTATCTGCAGAGGGAAACCATCGACCTGGAGCTTTCGGCGGAAAGCCTCAAAGTAGCGAGAAAGCTGCAAGAAGAGCATACAGAGGGGGCGGAACGGAAAGCCTTGGTGCAGTCTTACTTGGATACCTTGCTACCGGAAGACTGGGAGACCCTAGATATAGGTTCCAGGCGCTATTATCTACGGGATCCGGTGCAAATAGCGGAAAAGGGAAAGGTACAGCGGCGCAGGGTCTGCATCCTGGAAATCTGGTGTGAACTGCTGGAAGGAAACAAGAAGGATATGAAGAACCTGGACGCTAGGGAGCTCAATGCCATTATGCAGTCGTTGCCCGATTGGAAGGCGGGGACGACGGCGAGATTTGGGGGAGAGTATGGTATCCAAAGAGTCTATTTTAGAAGTGCTTAGGTTTACAAATGACGGAGCGAAAGATGTAAACGGAAATATTTTTAGGTGTAAACGAAATTATAATTGCGTTTACACCTTCTGTTTACGCTTTGAGCCCCGATACTATCGAAGTTTATTGGATGTGTAAACAATGTAAACAATTTTTCTATAGAGACTTTGAAATTATAGAATTTATAGACCTTTATAGTATCTATAAACTCTATAAATTCTATAATTCGCCCTAGCTAAGTAAAACTCTGTTTTTCTGTTTACACCGTTTACAGAAAGGAAAATGAAGATGCTAGATGAGAGCAAAGTTGACAAATATCTCGCAAGAATTGTCGACCGGGAAGGCGGGCAAAGCTTGAAATTTGTATCCCCCGGAATGGCAGGGGTGCCTGACCGGATTGTTATACTACCGGGCGGGGTTCTCTGGTTTGTAGAGCTGAAGGCACCTCATAAGAAACCTAGGGCCTTACAACGGTTTGTGATGAGGAGGCTCCGAAAACTGGGCTGTCAGGTGGTAACCATTGACAACAAGAAGACGGTCAAGGCCTTCGTGGGTTTACGGGTAAGGAGGCGTGATCATGCGGTTTGTCTCACACAAGTATCAACAGAACGTAATTAACCATATTTTGTCCCACCATGGCACGGGGGTATTTCTGGACATGGGGTTGGGGAAAACAGCGATCACTTTGATGGCCATACTGATAGAAATCTATGATCTTCTGGAAGTTGACAAAGTTCTGATCATCGCGCCTAAAAAGGTGGCGGAGGCTACCTGGCAGGACGAGGCAGCCAAGTGGGAGGATTTCAAGGGCTTACGCATCAGTACCGTACTGGGGACGGAAAAGCAGCGTACAAGGGCTTTGGCCACGGAGGCTGATATCTATATCATTAACCGGGAAAATACGGAGTGGCTCATAAGGTACTACAATGGGAAGCTTCCTTTTACTATGTTGGTGGTCGACGAGAGTACCAGTTTCAAGGACCCGAAGACAAGACGCTGGAGGGCGCTTAAGAAGGTACGGACGTGCTTCAGTAAGGTCATTATCCTGACAGGTACGCCAAGGCCAAACAGCCTGATGGATCTGTGGGCGCAGATTTATTTACTGGACGGGGGCGATAGGCTGGGGAAGACAATTACAGAGTACAGAAATAACTATTTCATACCGGATAAACAGAACGGCCCCATCGTGTATAGCTACCGCATCCGAAACAAGGAAGCAGAAAGAGAGGTGTATGACCATATCAAGGATATCTGTATTTCTATGAAGGCGTCGGATTACTTGGAGCTTCCTGCGAGGCTCCCTCCGGTGGAGGTTCCGGTAGTACTGGATGCCAAAGCGTGGGGGGTCTACAAGAAGATGGAGAAGGACTGTGTATTGGAGCTGCAAGGGAAGGAGATAACGGCTACCGCGGCCGCAGCGGTAAGTAATAAATTGCTTCAGATGGCTAACGGGGCGGTATATGACGACGAGAAAAATGTGGTGGAAGTACACCGGGCTAAACTGGCGGCGTTAAGGGAAATCATAGACGCTGCCAGTGGTCCGGTTCTTGTGTTCTATAATTTCCGCCATGACTTAGCTAGGATTTTGGAGGAATTCAAGGAAGCCAGAGAGCTGAAGAACGCAGAGGATATCCGCGCGTGGAATGCGGGGCATATCAAGATGCTACTGGCCCATCCGGCCAGCGCCGGCTATGGGCTAAATCTACAAGCGGGCGGTCATATCATCGTGTGGTATGGTCTTACGTGGAGCCTGGAGCAGTATTTACAGGCCAATGCCCGACTGGACCGTCAGGGGCAGAAAGAGCCCGTTATCATCCATCACCTGATAGCTAAGGGTACGATGGACGAGGCGGTGATGCGGGCTTTGGCTACAAAGAAAAAAGGGCAGGACGCTATGATGGCGGCTGTCGGTGAATTGGTACGAGGAGGTGAGAGTAGTGGAAAATAAAGAAATCGATCAATATATCGAAGAACTGGAAGAACAGAAAGACGAGCGGGACGTCGCGGCTATTATTCTGGGGTTCGCCTTCATCGGAGTCCTTGGTATTTTAGTGACCGTCAGTATCTGTGGAGGTTTGGGCTAATGGCTAAGGCAGGAATGAAGCGTTATGTGAGCAATCATAAGGACCCGACATATGATCAAGCTTTGGGAAATATCCGAAAGCAAGAAAGAGCGGCCGCTTTTACGGCGATGCTAAAGGTACGTAGGGTGCTAGAGGCGGCGGGCTATGTTCTGTGGTGCGATCTGAAAATCAGAAGCGATAGAAGCGGCGAGGTCTATGTGAGTAAGTCTGAGTATGTCGGCGTGCGGTTTAAGCACTCCAGCGGTTCACTAAATCATGGCCGCCACAGGATACCGGATTGTGAAAAATGATCTGGTGATCGAGAAAGTAAGGGCCGGAAACAAATATATCTTCCATAAGGTGAAGGAGGCAGCTAGATGAGTGAAGCGAAGGATTTTCTGGAAATGGTACGGGAAAAGCGCAGGAAGGTGCGGCGCATGGAAGAGGCGCTGGCGGAGAATACGGCTCGGGCAGAATCGGTGACGGGGCTCGCCTTCACCGAGCGGGTGCAGACCTCGAACAAATCCACCATCGATGCCACGCTGGCAGCTCTCGAAGAAGAGCGGCAGAAGCTGGTGGACGCACAGAACGAGCTGAAAGACATGACGGAACGGGCTAAAGCCCTCATCAACACGGTCAGGGAGGATGAGGTGACGTGGCAGATCCTGTGGCACCGCTATATCCTCGGGGAGAGCTGGAAAGAGATGTCCGCCCGGCTGCACTATAGCAGGACCAGTCTGTATCTGAAACTCGAGCAGGGATTGGGCTTGATTCAAGAAAGATTGAACACTACTGAACATGATTGAACACGACTGAACATAAAAATGTGTTAAACTATAGAAAAGGAATTGGGCAAAAGGCATTGTAAATCGTTTTCCTCCTTTGCAAAAGGCTCGCGGCAACGCGGGCTTTTTTGCTGCTATTTTCGAGAAGTGAGGTGGTGACAGGGGATGAAGTCGCTGACGGTGAAGCAGCGGCGGTTCGTAGACGCATATATCGAGACGGGAAATGCGGCGGAAGCCGCCAGACGGGCAGGCTATAAATCACGCAATGCTGATGTGATGGGCCGTGAAAACTTACGAAAACCTACGGTCAGAAAAGTACTGGAGGCCCGGTTGAAAGAGCTCGAGGACGCGCAGATCGCCGAGGCCCGCGAAGTGCTCATCTATCTCACCTCGGCCATGCGCGGGGAAATCGAAGAGGAGGTCGTTGTCGTGGAAGGGACTGGCGTCGGCCGCAGCGCGGCGAGAATCATAGAAAAACAGATCGGGGCCAATGACCGTATCAAAGCAGCGGTGCAGCTGGCGAAGCGCTACGGACTGGACAGGCCGGAAGATGCTGACGGTGAGGCGCACATTACATTCAAGTTTGAAAGAGGCGGGGATGATGGAAATTAACGTAGCGGACCATGTGGGGCCTGCTTTTGATGCCGTATTCCAAGACATCATTCATCACCGTCATACCCATTATTGGATGAAAGGCGGCCGCGGCAGTACGAAGTCGTCTTTTGTGAGTGTCGTGCTGCCTATCCTGCTTTTGCAAAATCCCAAGTGCCATGCGGTCGTACTCCGAAAAGTCGGGAACACCATCAAGACATCGGTTTATCCGCAGGTATTATGGGGAATCGATGCTATGGGCCTTAATGGTTTGTTTTCCGCAAAGATTTCCCCGCCGGAAATCACCCTGAAGCATACGGGGCAGAAGATTTATTTCATGGGCGATGATGATCCCATGAAGCTCAAGTCCATCAAGCCGCAATTCGGCTATATCGGTGTGGTGTGGTTTGAAGAATTCGACCAGTTCGCCGGTATGGAAGAGATCCGGAATCTGAACCAGTCCTTGCTTCGCGGCGGTGATAAATACTGGGAGTTCTGTTCTTTCAATCCGCCAAAGTCGAGAAACAACTGGGTGAATGAAGAACAGCTTTATGACGATGCGGACAGGCTGGTACACCATTCCACCTATTTGCAGGTCCCGAAGGAATGGCTAGGCAGCCAGTTTCTGCTGGAAGCGGACAAGCTGAAGGGGAAGAATCTCAAGAGCTACGAGCATGAGTATCTGGGAAAAGTCACAGGGACCGGCGGCACCGTATTCGAGAATGTGGAGGATCTGCGCATGAGCAATGAGATGATCGCACAATTCGACAGGCTGCATTGCGGGCTGGACTTTGGCTTTGCAGTCGATCCGTTGGCTTTCGTCCAAATGCACTATGACGCCAAGAAGGAAGAGCTGTATATCTTTGACGAAGTATACCAGCAGAAACTCACGAACCGCGCTGTGGCGCAAATTCTGCGCGCCAAGCACCTCACGGCACCGATCATTGCCGACTCTGCAGAGCCGAAGAGCATTGCTGAAATACGTGACATGGGCTTCAACATTATCGGATGCCGCAAAGGGCCTGATAGTGTAGCTTACGGTATCAAATGGCTGCAGGAACGGCGGAAGATATACATCGATAAGCGCAGGTGCCCGAACACATACAGGGAATTTACCTGCTACGAATACGAGAGAAATCGTCAGGGGCAGTTTATTTCTGCCTACCCTGACGCAGACAACCACGCTATCGATGCCACGAGATACGCCTGCCAGAATGAAATGGCTAGGGCTAGAGTGAAGATTTTAAGGAGGTGAGAACGTGGATTTAACCGTAGCTAGAAAAATGATACAGAAATATGTCACCGGGCACAGCGAATTTTTAAAACGGGCCCTGACGGCTGACAGGTATTACGATAACCTGAATGATATCCTATTCGCTCCCAGCAGGCAGGAGAAAGAGGCAAAGGGCGATATCGAGAACCCCATGCGCACGGCAGACAATCGAATCCCCATGAGCTTTTACAGCCTGCTGGTGGATCAGAAGGTGTCTTACCTTTTTACTGCCCCACCTTTGTTTGATACACATAGCGATGACGTCAATAAGGTGATTACTGATACACTGGGAGGCAGTTATGCAAGCAGAATCCAAGAGCTGGCCACCAATGCATCCAATGCAGGGTTCGGATGGCTGCACTACTGGATTGATGAGAATGAGAAGTTCCAGTATGCCGTAGTACCCAGTGAGGAGATTATCCCGATTTGGTCGCCCAAATTGTCCCATGATCTGCTGGCAGCGCTCCGCGTGTATCGTGAGTACGATGATAACGGTGACGCCTACAAGGTTTATGAGTATTGGAATGACCGGGAATGTGAGGCTTATCGAATCCCGGAATCTGATGAAACGATGGATAGGCTATTCCCTTATGGCTGCTTTGCTGATTTTTACAATGCGGGATTGTCTGAAGCGGATAACCAGTTTATCCATAACTTCGGCCGGGTGCCGTTTATCCCATTCCGCAACAATCAACGAGCTACTAGTGATCTCAATAAAATCAAAAAACTGATAGACGCTTATGACAAAACATTAAGCGGTTTCATGAATGACCTGGAGGATATTCAAGAGATCATTTTTATTTTGACCAATTACGGCGGGGAAGACCTAAACGAATTCCTGAAGAACCTGAAATACTACAAAACCATTTCCGTGGAATCTGCAGGTACAGGGGATTCGTCTGGGGTGTCCACTCTAAATATCGATATTCCGGTAGAAGCCAGGGATAAGATGCTGGAAATCACCCGAAAGGCGATCTTTACCATGGGGCAGGGGGTAGATCCGGAGCAGCAGGGACTGGATAAGACTTCCGGCGAAGCCATGAAATTCGTTTATTCCCTGCTGGAGCTCAAGGCGGGGCAGATGGAAGTCCAATTCCGCATGGGATTCGACGAATTGCTTCATGCGATATTGCGGCATTATGGGAGGGACACAGCAGGCATCGTACAGACATGGACGAGAACGTCCATTAAAAATGACTCTGACCTTGTGACCATGTGCAGCAATTCCGTGGGCATTGTTTCCAATAAGACGATCTTATCTCGCCATCCATTCGTGGATGATCCAGAAGCAGAAGCAAAACAGATCGAAAAGGAACGCAAAGAGCAGGATGCGCAGGCTGATCCCTATGGAGGGGATTTGGATGGCAAGAAAGATGACTAGTTTTTTATTTCCTAACGTGGCAGGTGAACCACGGTAAAAACCGGAGGAGGATTTTATGAATCAGGAAGAATTATTTGCTGAATTGGGCATCGCAGCCGATAAAAAGGAAGCAGCGAAAAAAGCGCTGACTGCTTTCTTAGATGGTGCGTATGTACCAAAATCTCGTTTCAATGAGGTCAACGAGGAAAAGAAGACCTTAACCGCTACTGTAGCGGACCGTGACAAACAACTGGAAACCCTCAAAAAGTCTACAGGTGATCTGGACGCATTAAAGAACCAGATTAAATCCCTGCAGTATGCCAATAAGAAGGCCCAAGAGGAAGCTGATGCGAAAATGAAAGAACTCCGTATCAATGACGCTATCAAACTGGCTATTGTGGACAAAGCGCAGGATGTGGACATTGTTTCCAGCTTGTTCGACAAGGCCAAACTCATCCTTGGTGACGATGGAAAAATCACCGGATTGGACGAACAGCTGAAGGAACTGCAAAAGAACAAAGCATTTTTGTTTAAGCAGGCCGGCCCTAACCCGAAGTATGACCCCAAAGGCGGAACCGGAAACCCCAGCACCAATCCATTCGCAAAAGATACGTTTAACCTCACTGAACAGGGAAGATTGCTCAGAGAAAATCCGGAACAGGCCAAAGCCTTCGCACAGGCCGCCGGAGTAACCATTTAATCTAAAAGGAGACAATACAAATGGCAGGAACTACTATTTCCGATATCATCGTCCCGGAACTGTTTAATCCATACGTAGTGCAGAAAACCATGGAGAAATCTGCATTTTTCAATTCCGGTATTATTACTAGAAGCCCGGCATTCGATGCCCTGGCGAGCGAAGCAGCACGTACTCACAACATGCCATTCTTCGAGGATCTGCAGGGAGACGCTGACAACATCGTAGAAGGGCAAACCATCGAAGCACAGAAAATCACATCCAAGAAAGATGTATCCACTACCATCATGCGTAGACAGAAATGGAGTGCTTCCAATCTGTCTGCCGCACTGGCTGGTAAGGACCCGATGGCCGCTATTGGCGACTTGGTAGCAGGCTATTGGGCTAGACAGTACCAGAAGGAACTCATCAATATCCTTGCTGGCGTATTCGCTTCTACTTCCATGAAAGACCATATTCTGGATATTTCTGCACTGGAAGGGGAAGCTGCCAACATTTCTGCCTCTGCGGTCATCGATACCCTCCAGCTCATGGGCGATGCACAGGATCAGCTTTCCGCTGTGGTGATGCATTCTGCTACCAAAGCATACCTGAAGAAAAAGAACCTCATTTCTACCGAAAGAGATTCTACCAACGTAGAATTCGATATCTATCAGGGCCGTCGCGTTATCGTAGATGATGGATGCCCTGTAGTGAGTGGTGTATATACCACCTACTTCTTCGGTACCGGTGCCATTGCTTACGGAGAAGGTTCTCCGGTTCGTTTCGTGCAGACCGAAACCAAACGTGACCCGGATGACGGCGCTGGCGTAGACATGCTCTATAACCGTCGCTGCTTTATCATGCATCCACGTGGAGTAGCATGGACCAACAAGAAGAGGACCAATCCGGAATCCCCAACTCGCGCAGAACTGGCGGATGCCACCAATTGGAATCGTGTATATGAATCCAAAGCTATTCGCATGGTAGCGATGAAACACAAGGTCGGCTAGTCATGGATAAGCAGTCAGAGAATGAAGCATACTGGGCGGCTAGAGCCACTGCCTACGAGGAAGCGTGGCACAATCGTTGCCAGACTACCGTAGAGCGCGATCTGGCGGCGTATTATGAGCAGGCTCTGGCTGACATCCAAAGGGACATCGCTGCTCTGTATGGGCGCTTCGCGAAAGATAACAAACTATCTATGGCAGAAGCGCACAGACTGTTGACGGGCGATGAATATCGCGTCTGGCGGATGAGCATGGAAGAATACCTGCAGGGGATCGAGAACGGCAGCGTTCTGTCGGAGGAACTGGACACCCTCGCTATGCGAAGCCGCATTTCGCGGCTGGATAAGCTCTATGCAGAAACGCTGAAGGCTCTTGACCGGCTGGGACGCAAGACAGAAGACCGCATGACGGATTTTCTGATGGATGCCTACAAGGATCGTTTCTACCACGGCATTTATGACGTGGCAGAACGGACGGGAATCATGAAGGCGAATGTCGCTATTGATGACGATACGGCACAAAAAATCGCCGCTGCTCCGTGGAGCGGAAAGTCCTATAGCCAGCGTATCTGGAAGAATGACCAGCAGCTCGGCGCGGTCCTTCGCACAGTCGTGTCGAATGGGCTGCACCGTGGACTGTCCGTCCCTCAGATGGCAAAAATGGTAGAAGACAAAATGCATGCCGGTCTCTCCAATGCGAGAAGGCTAGTACGGACGGAAATGAACTATGTTCAGAATCGTGCAGCCGCTGACAGTATCAAAGAGTCCGGCATGAAATACTACCGTTTCATTGCTACATTAGACAGGCGTACTTCTGTTATATGCCGGTCACATGACGGCCATGTCTATTCCATTGATGAATACCGCCCTGGTGAAAATGCACCGCCACTTCATCCTAACTGTCGAAGTACAATCGCGGGCAGCCTGAAAGGCTGGCATAGCGAAGAGGGCGCTCGAACTGCTAGGAATATTGATGGAAAAACGGTACATGCGCCTAAGGGTATGACATACGATACATGGTATGAAAAGTATATTATCCTACAGCCAGCTCCAGCTAAACCCCCGCTATCAATCCAGTCTATTAAAGACGCTATCTCACAAAAACCACTTAAGGATATGAGCGTATCTGATGTGTGTCGTATAGGTGAAATGGTAAATCAGTTGTTAAAAGTAGACCAGCATATTGGGGACAAACAAAAGCTAAAGGAAATTTTCGGAAACTTTAGAGAAATGGGAGGTACCATCCGAGATGACCAGTGGGCCAAAGGCAGTTCTAAGGTAAATAAAGAAATGCTAAGAAATGCATTTTCTGTATACCCAAAGGCATGGGCAGATTACTTGGACGCTACAAGTCGGAAGCTTTATACGCTCAAGGCTGACAGAGGATTCTTTATTAGCGGGGCTGTAATGGCAAACGGGAAACGTTATGCTACAAAGTTCGACAATTACCGTGAGAATTATGTTTCTATCCATATGAATGGCGTGCGAAAAACAACTCCGTTTCATGAAATTGGGCATTATGTAGAATTCTTTAATTCCGACGCTTTAAAAATATCAAAAGATTTTATCGCGCAAAGAACTAAAGATGAGAACCCAGTAGCGTTGGCGGAATTATTTCCAGGATTTGGGTATAATGATACCGAGATTACCAAAAAGGACGATTTTATCAATCCGTATATTGGTAAAGAATACACCAGTGCTTCAGAAGTTCTTAGCATGGGGCTAGAACAAATCTATGAACCCACAAAATTCGTGAAAAGCATTAGCGTCGATTCTGACGGGACGGAAACGCGGAATTATGCTATAATAACAGATGATAGAGAATATCTTAATCTTATTATTGGTCTGATATTAATGGCATAAACGGGGGGATTAATATGCCTGCAGACGCATTCGGGACTAATCTTGATATAGCAATGGCGGATTTAACTCGTGCAAAGACGGAATACTTAAAAGTATTCGGACAGCATTCTCTTGAGCGTGTTACGTTATTGGATCCTGTACACCCTGTTGCAAGTGAGTATAAATTAGCAGCAAAGAAACTTTGGCGTGCGATAAAAACGAAGCAAGCAATTCCTCAATTTGATAAGGAAATTTGGGATACAGTGATATTTTAAACAAAAAGCACTTGCGAGCTGCAGGTGCTTTTTTGATACCCTAGAAAGTAGGTGATGCGATGAAATATATTTCTCAAGAGGAAGCCAATGCGGCCATTTATGACAAAATCATGGAGGTCAAAGGGGATTATAACGGCATGGTAGAGGAATCGCCTATCATCAACGATACAAAGCTCCGAATGTACGTGGAGAAGTTTGTAGTGGATGTGATGGATTACTGCCACCGAGAGGTTTTCCCTGATAGCCTGATTTATACGGCGGTGGAGCTTATTACTAAGTGGACGGATGCGGAGACTTCAGGAGAAAAAGCACCGCTGAAATCTCTGAAGCAAAATGATACGGAATTTACCTTTGCGGTATCTGATGTATCTTCTACTGGAAATCCCCATGAAGCAGACTTCGAGAGTTTGAAACCAAAGCTGAACCGTTTCCGCAAGGTGGGAGGTAGGTAGCCATGGAATTCGTAGGAATGAAGCGGTTGCTGAAACAGTTTATGTACAATGACCGCATGACTGTGTCCAGACAAGTCGCTTCTTTGGATGCAGAGGGAGCTGACGACTATAGGATTGAGGAAATCTATCACGAGATTCCCTGCCATTTGGGCAGCTACGAAATCAGCTTGACCGGGAAACAGTCCGATCGGGGCGATGTGTTGACACAAAAGCTCCGCATTGATTGTGACCCTCAGTATGATATACGGCCTAATGACATTCTGGCCATTCAGACGGCAGCGGAGCAGCAGTTCCTGCTTCGTGCCGGTAAGGCTTTGAACTATCCTACTCACAAGGAAATTAACGCAGAACGGGAAGGGGAGGAGGCCTGATGGGCGAAGAAATCACCGGCTTCGATCAGCTGGATGCCAAGTTGCAAAGCATTTTGAATCAATCACTGGCTAAGAGAAACAAGTTCGTCGCGCAGCAGGCGGAGCTTCTGAACGGTCGTGTCAAGGACAACACCCCCGTGGATACCGGTACGCTTCGAAACGGTTGGCATAGGAGCCGCGCCGCCAAGGGGGCTGCTACAGTTTACAACAATACGCATTATGCGGGGCACGTAGAATTCGGGCACCGCATACGAAAGCGCGGGGGCGGGTGGGCGAAGGATAAGAAGGGCCGCACGCGGTTCGTTCCCGGTGCGAAGATGCTTCATGAAGGATTGGCGGAAACGGAAAGGCAATTCAAGGCGGATGCAGAAACCATCATGGAGGATTTGCTCTCATGATTACCTATAGAAGTCTCAAGAAAACGCTTACGGCGTTACTAAAAAACAAATTTCCAGATTGTAAGGTGCACTTCGATAATGTAGAAAAATCGGATGCGCCTTATTTTTATGTCGAAATGCAGCCCTACACATCAACGGTGGATGGGAAAGGCGTATATCATGACCGCAATATCGAGATTGACATCCAGTATATTCCGGATGAGGACTTATTCGGACGGATTGACCGGATGAAGATTTATGATATTGGTCAGATTCTCGATTTGGCGATTCGCCCTGTCTTTTATGTAGAAGATAGAGCCATCACCATTCCGGAAGCCGAAACCACTGTCCATGATGAAGTGCTGCATTATATTTTCCGGTTACAGTTCACGGACGCTGACATGAGTCAGGAAGAATTTGAACTGATGGAAGAGCTGACGCTCAATTTAAGGAAGGAGTAACAATATGGCAAATGAAGCTGAAGTTTTTGGATTGCCACAGGTACTGATTGATTTTAAAACCAAGGGAACTACGGCTATCAAGCGCAGCGCTCGAGGCATTGTGGCGATGATCCTCAAAAATGAGGAAACTGATGTCAGTAAGTACTACAAAATCAACGATGTTTCTGACATTCCAGATGAAGGACTGACCGCGGAAAACGTAGATCTGATTAAAAAGTGCTTGCTGGGGACACCGCTTCGTATCCTGGTATATACTCTGCCAAAAGCAGACATCACTGAACCAACTCAGAAACTGGCCGGTATCCTTGCAAAACTGGAAAGCGTAAAATGGAATTATCTCTGCTATCCGAACAGTACTGAACAGGAGCAGCAGGATATCGTTTCCTGGATCAAGTCTGAACGCGGAAACAAGAGAAAGACTTTCAAGGCTGTGGTAGCTAATCAGGCAGCGGACCACGAAGGCATCATCAATTTCTGCACCGGCGGCATCAAGGTAAAGACTGATACCGATTCCAAGGGGAATCCGGTGTATACCACCTACACTGCTCTCCAGTACACCGCTCGTATCACCGGTATTCTGGCCGGTCTTGCGCTTGACCGTTCTGCTACCTATTTCAAGTTGACCGAAGTCGAAGAGGTAGAACAGTATGAAGATATCGATTCTCTTATTGATAAAGGCCAGCTGCTTCTCTTTGATGAACAGGATGGGGATGGAGTCAAGATTGCCCGTGCATGCAATTCTCTGACTACCTTCACCACAGATAAAGGCGAAGATTTCCGCTACATCAAAATTATGGAAGCGGTCGATATGATTACCGATGATATCCGTGATACGTTCAAGAAGTACTATGTGGGCAAAGTCATCAATGACTATGACCATAAAATGCTCTTCATCACCGCTATTCTGGTGTACTTCGATGAAATCAAAGGCAATGTTATTGACCGTGACGGCAATAACACGGTAGATATCGATGAACAGTATCAGGCGAATTATGCTAAGCTCCACGGGGAAGATACATCCACCATGACGGCTATGCAGATTCGTCAGTACAATACAGGTACTAATGTGGTACTGGCTGGCAGTGTGAAGCCAGTCAACGCCATGGAAGATCTGAAAATTGTATTTGTTATGTAATGTAGGAGGCATGAATAATGGCTAGAGCTGCAGAAGATGTGAAATACAGAGGCCGTCGTCGCTGGAATGGTTCCCACGGGAAAGTATGGTGGGATGGTGAACTTCTCTTTGAAATTGAATCCTTTGAATGTAAGGTAACGGCAGACCGCGAGGACGTGCTGATTGGCAATTCCAAAGACTCCAAAATCGTATCCCTCACCGGTTCGGGTACACTGACAATCAAGTCTGTCATTAACCGCAACATTAACGCCTATCTGGAGGAGTGGAAAAATGGCCATGATCCGAGAGCTACGCTTGTGGGGCTGCTGGATGATCCGGATGCCGTAGATGGACAGAAGGAACGCGTGTCCATTGATAATGTATTCTTTAATGAGCTTGCTCTGATGAATTTCAAGAAGGGTGAAGTGGTCGAGAAGGAATTCCCCTTTGGATTCACTCCTGAGGATGCGAAATTTATTGAAACAGTAGAATAGCGAGGTATGAGAATGGCTGTAAGTATTGAAGAACTGATCGAAATGAAAGAAGCCGTAGCAGCGGCGAAGAAAGAAACGTATGACATGGAAACATCCATCGGCGTCATCACGGTAAAGAAACCGACGGCAGCGATGGTGCTCGAATCCAAAGCTACGGAGGGGGATGGAGATGCGTATCTCGTGCTGAACTGCATAGTATCCCCGAATCTGAAGGATGCCAAGCTGCAGGAGGCCTATGGGTGCGTGGAACCGACGGATATTGTGCGTAAACTGTTTGATGCAGGTGAAATGACTCGGATCGCCGTGGCTATTCTTGATTGTGCAGGTTATAACAAAAACATCGTACGAAAGGTTCACGACGACGCAAAAAACTGATTGAAGGGAACTGGGAGGCTGCCACGGCGGCCTTTTTAGTTTCCCATGGTCATTCTCTCTCTTATTTCTTCTCACTGTCGCCGGTCGAGAAGATCTTCTGCCATGCGGCTATGGAGGCAGAGGATGAGAGGGCGGCCAAACTGGCCGCAGTAGGCATGACAAGGCAGGTGATAGGATGAGCCAGTATGTATTGAGCGCTACGCTCGAGATGCGGGATAAGATGACGGCTGCCATCAAGACCGCGAAGAAAAACGTCTCCGGGTTTAAAACTTCTGTAGTGGGTTCGCTGTCGGCGGTCGACCGGCTGACGACGGCCAATGGCAGACTGGCGGCATCCGCTGTCAAGTCTGCGGCCGAAATCAAGAAGACCGCCAGCGCACTTTCTGGGATCAAGGGAAATCATCGGGCGGCAGTATCCGTGACGGATAAGGCAACGCCTGCGATTACCCGGATCAGGAACCAGATGAACAGTATCCGTTCGAAAGAGGTAGCTATTAACCTAGTACAGAAGAGCGGCAAGCTGAAAAACAGTCTTGATGGGCTTGCTTCTGGCATGCTTATGAATACTTCGCTGCAGATGCTTGGCGGTGCGGGAGTCGGCTTTGGTATTTATAATACCGTGAAAAGCTACATGGACTTCGAGCAGACTATGTCCGGCGTCAAGGCGATTTCCGGTGCTACAGACGAAGAATTTCAGAAGCTCACGGCGTCTGCTTTGGAGATGGGGGCGAAAACGAAATTCACCACGACGGAGGCGGCGCAGGCGCTCACTTATATGGGCATGGCGGGCTGGAAGACTGAGGAAATGATCGGCGGTCTTCCTGGCATCATGAATCTGGCTGCCGCCTCTGGCGAAGACCTGGCTTCGGTATCAGACATCGTAACGGACGCTATGACGTCTTTTAAAATGGGGGCCGATGAAGCGGGGGAATTCGCTGACGTGCTCGCTGCAGCGGCTGCCAATTCTAATACCAATGTCGGAAAGATGGGTTACACGTTCAAGTATGTAGCGCCGCTTGCGGGGGCTCTTGGCTATAACATTCAGGACACGGCGCTCGCTATTGGTGCAATGGCAGACAGCGGCGTTAAAGGGGAACAGGCCGGCACGTCGCTTCGTGCACTGATGACTCGTCTGGTATCGCCGACAAAAGACGTGAAAGAAGCGATGGCGACACTGAGCCAGCACATCGACGGCGGGTTCTCTGCTATCGACACGGCAACAGGGAAGATGAAACCGCTCCGAAAGATTTTGCTGGATTTGCGAAAAGGGTTCAAAGGCCTCGACGAAGCCACGCAGGGAAAAGTTGCCTCTGATCTTGCCGGGCAGGAAGCCATGTCCGGTTTATTGGCTATCGTCAACGAATCAGATGACAAGTTTGAACGGCTGACGAAAGCCATCGACGGTTCACGCGGTGCCGCGGATAAGATGGCAAAAACTCGCCTGGATAATTTGGCGGGCGATCTGACCTATCTTTCAAGCGCATGGGACGGGCTGACGAAAAACCTGCTGAGTGGCCACGTATCTAGCGGCCTTCGCGATTTGGCGCAGGAGAGTACGAAGCTCTTAAATCGGTTCAATGAAAATATCAAGGACGGGCTGGATTTTGGTGACGTATTTGATATAGTCGGGACTCTCGTCGTCGATCTGAAGAACAAGTTCCTGCAGCTTGATGGCGTAGGCTCCGTTCTAGCCGGCGGGGTGCTGGCCGGGGCGCTCTATAAGATCGCAAAGTTGACGAAGAACGGCGTCGATGCTGTCTCCAGTGTGCTGCATCCTAAGACTGGCGGCATTGCCGGTGGCAGGAACGGTGCATTAAATGATATGGTGGTGTCTGCCAACACAGTTATCGTCAATGGTACGGTAAGCTCTGGCGGCACAGGCATCGGCGGAGCTGGCTCTATCCCCGGTACAAAAGCGGATGGGAAGATTGATGCAGGGAAAGCCGCCCGGTACGGAAAAATCTTCGGACGCGTCATGATGGGCGCTGCTCTTGCCACTTCTGCTTACGAGGTCTACCGTGCAGCGCCGGAAGAACGTGGTGCTGCAACCCTAAAGGCGGGCGGCTCACTTGCCGGCATGTATGCTGGTTCCAAAGCTGGCGCGCTGGCCGGCGGGGCCATCGGAGGTGCTTTCGGCGGCATAGGGGCCGTTCCCGGCGCGCTGATAGGCTCGATTATCGGTGGACTGGGTGGCAGCGTTTTCGGCAACTATATCGGGAACGGTCTTGCTAATGGAACTTTTGGTGCAGGCCGTCTGCAGTCTATGAAGGAAGCGACCATGTATCGGGACAATGCGTCTCGCGGTATGACCTACGAGGACTATGACGACATCACTAAAATCATGGAGCAGGCAACGGAAGAACGCTCGAAGGTGATCGGAGACTTGTGGAATAACGTCTGGGACGGACTCAAGGCGCACGGACAGGAAGCTGTCGAGTCCATCAAAGGACAGTGGAGCGATGCAGCGGGCTGGTATGACGCTTCCGTCTGGGATCCTATTGACGCCAGCGCAGGGACTACGGGAGCTGACATCGGATCCGCGTTTACGGATGCGTGGAGCTCAGTGCAGGGTGCATGGAGCGGCGCAGCAGCATGGTTTGAAGCAAACGTCATGGCACCGATTTCCTCTAAAATTTTGCAGATTTCCGCCAGTGCTATGAGTCATTACTCTTTTGGAAGCGGTGGCGCTGTGCGAGTCGGTGACAGCGTGCCGATGGACGCCGTAGGGGATATGCATTTCTCTGGCGGTTTGGCACAAATCAATGAACACGGCGGCGAACTCATCGACCTGCCGCAGGGCAGCCGGATCTATCCGGCGGGGAAAACAGCACAGATCATTTCCCGTGAAGTACAGAATTCGACCGCATCTGGGAACTCTGTCATGGTTACGGGAAATACGTTCGTTGTGAGAAATGAAGCCGATATGGACAAAATCGCTTATACAATCATGAGAGCCCTCGAACAGGGCTATGCAAACTACGGAGGTGCGTAATGAAAGCATGGGGAGCACTTGGTACCGCGTTAAATATCGCCTCCGCAATCTTAGGTGGAGGCAGCTCGAAGCGGCAGATCATTCTTTCTTGTGAAACAGAAAAAGTCACGCTGCCTGTTACGCCGCGTGTATACGAGGTATCTACCGGGCAGGGGAATAAGGTTGTCAACGTCGAGCAGGTAGGTGAGGCACTCGTCTTTGGGCTGCCTCAGGCGCAACGGATTTCTTTCCAGTGTTTTTTCCCAGCTTCGGTACATGACTACCCCTTCGTAGTTGGGGATGCCCTCGAACCGTCTTTTTTCGTCGAAAAACTAAGGAAGTGGAAGGAAAGCAGAAAGCCTGTCAGAATCATTATCACTGATTCGCCGGTCAATCTTATGACCGGTATCATGAAATTCGATTACAAAGAACAGGATGGAAGTCGGGATATCTACTACGCTTTGACTCTCACTGAGTACAAAGATCTGAATACGCCACTTGCCAACAACAATAAGCAGGTAGATAAGACCACGGGCTTGAAAGACAGACCATCGCCAGACAAAAAAGCAGATTCGGCAGCTAAACTGAAAAAGGCGAAGGATGTGGTGGACGTGGCCAAGAAATGCTACGGGCAGGCCAACAAATGGCGTCGTATTGCCCAAAGCAATGATCTGAAAGATTTGGCTATCAATAACGCTGATAAGATTGGCAGGTTGATCATCAAATGATTGTCAAGCACGAATACATAACGACTGATAGTGATGGGAAAAAGACTCAGCATGTAGATGACATCACGCAGCTAATCAGCCGCATCGAGTGGTCCGGGTCCCGTTTGCAGGCTGCACGGCGCCTTGCCTTTGATGTGGTACAGGACTATCGAGATCCTAATCTACCTAATCATCCATTGGATAATGGCGATACGGTATATGGGTACGATGAGGACGGCGCGCTTCGATTCCATGGGCATATATTTCATCTGGAGCGGGACGTGCAGGCGTCCAAAGTCTCTGTCACTGCCTATGACAATTTGTTTATCCTAAATAAAAGCAAAACTACACGTAAATTTACAGACATGACTCCTGAAAGCATCACAGAGTCGGTTTGTAATGAACTGGGAATCGAAACGGGCAATATCCTTGCTACAGGGACACCCGTTTCTTTCATTGCTGTCAGGAAATCTGGCTATCAGATTATTCTCATGGCGTATACCGAGGCGGCGAAGCAAACAAAGAAGAAATATGCCCTGCTGATGAATGGCAGTAAGCTGGATGTAGTCGAAAAGGGAACTCTCATCGAGGACTACGAAGCCAATGGATATACCAATGTATTGAATGAACGGTTTGCCGAAAGCATTGAAAACATGGTGAATCAGGTCGTGATCACTGATGCAGAGGGGAATGCCACCGGCTATCAATCCGAAGATGACCAAATCAAAAAATATGGCTTGATACAGGATGTATATAAGACCAATCCAAAAGCCAATGCGCAGCAGGAAATCGAATCGTTGCTAAAAGGCCCTGATAGAACCGGCACCTTAGATATGCTGGGTGATTATCGGGTGGTAGCCCCCTATTCCATTGCCGTGCAGGAGCAATATTTCAAAGGCCAGTTTTGGATCAAGAGTGATAGCCATATCTTTGAGAATGGTATGCACACCATGAAGCTGGAACTGGAATTTGAAAACATTATGACCAAAGAGGAGGCGGGAGCCAATGGCGGATAAAATTCCAACTATCGAGCAGTCGGCCAATCGCATGATCGGGTTGATGCACCAGGCAGGGAAAGACGAGCAGGTGCAAATGGCTCAGATGGGTATCGTGCGATCGCCGCCTCCCGATATCGCTATTGATGTCAACACTATCCAGCTCCATAAGGAAGATGTTTATATCTCCAGATACCTCATGCCCGGTTATACCAGGCACATGGTAGGCGAGACGTCCTATCGTGGCGGTGGTGGCGGTTATGCGGAATACGCCAGCCACAATCATCCTATTGATAACGATGAGACATGGACGGATACGCTAAAGCCGGGAACTATCGTCCTGGTGATACCTTTGGAAGGTTCAAAGAATCTAGAAGGAAATCAGCTATATTGGATAGCAGATAGTGGGGTGAAACTATGAGTGAAGCGTTCCCTTTTGTCGGTGCCAGCGAGGCTTTGATTCAGGCTTCCTCTGATACGCAGGATCTACCGTTATTTAAAGAATTCGCATGGGATTTTGAAAAGAATTGTTTTCTGTATGACAAATCGGGGAAGCATATCCTGCTAGAAGGCACCGAGGCTATCAAGATATGGGTATATAAAGCATTGGCCACAGAACGCTATACATACCTTGCTTATTCGTGGCAGTACGGTATTGAAATCAAGCCATTTATAGGATTGGTGATGGGAGTACAGGAACGAATCAGCGAGCTGAAACGAATGATTACGGAATGCCTTATGGTAAATCCCTACATTCTATCCATCAATGATATTTCATTTTCACAGGAAGGGCGAAAGGCGACAGTAACGATTGACCTGACAACGGTCTATGGGGAGGTGAGTGCGTAATGTATGTAGCTAGAGATCAGAACGAAATCCTGCAGGAATTGCAAAGACAAAGCGGGATTGAAGCGTCGAAAATCGAAGGAACCTTTGAAAATGATGTGTTGGCGTCCAATAGCTTTGAGTTTTCGAAGAGCGAAGTCGAAATTGAGCAGCTCTATAAGGCCGCCTTTGCGGATACATCATGGGGTGAATACTTGACGCTTCGAGCCGCGGAGTTCGGCATTGATAGGAAGCCGGCTGTTAGAGCCATCGGGGCACTGACTATCACCGGTACCAAAGGTATCATCGTCCCGCAGGGCTCCGTATTTTCAACCGACAATAATGTATATTTTACGACTGATGCAGCATGTACCATTGCTGATAACGGGACCGTGGATGTAAAAATCACGGCGCAGATCGCTGGCACTTCGGGTAATGTGGGGGCCAACACCATCGACAAGATCCCTATGAGTATTCCCGGGGTGTCGAAAGTCATCAATAAGGATGCTACCCACGATGGGTTTGAAGAGGAAACAGACGAATCTCTCTTGAAACGGTACTTGATACATGTCAGAACGCCTGCCACGTCGGGAAATGTGATGCATTATAAGGAATGGGCCCTCTCCGTAGCTGGTGTGGGGGATGTGAAAGTCATTCCCCTATGGAACGGCAATGGCACGGTCAAGGTGCTTGTTACCGACGTCAATAAAAATGCAGCCAGTCAGGAACTGCAGAAAAAGGTGGCTGATTATATCGAGACGGTACGGCCCATCGGTGCCACTGTGACCGTAACGGCGCAGGCATATCTCAATATCAACGTGACGGCTAACGTAAAGGTCAATCAGGAATATTTACAGGATTATGCGTCTGTGCTGAAAAATACACTGGATGCGTACTTGGTAGATAGTGGATTTGATAGTGATTATGTATCCATTGCCCAAGTCGGTAAGGTACTGCTTAATAGTGGTGCTATTTCAGACTATGACTCACTAAAAATCAATGGTGGTATCAGCAATGTAAGAATTCCATCAGGATACCTGCCTAGAGCCGGCACTATGGGGGTGACTAGGGTTGACTAGACTACTAAGGTCATCTGACAAAATAGATATCACGCAGTACTTGCCGCCTTTTTTAAAAAAAGATCCTCATTTCCGTGCAGTATGTGAGGCGTGTTCATGGGAGCATGAAAACATCCGTAATGCTATTCTCGATGCGCTGAATCAGTTTTTCGTCGAGAAAGCGACTTGGGGACTATCCATGTGGGAACGAGTGCTGGACCTGCACCCTAGCCCGGAAGATACTTATGAACAACGGCGCAAAAAAGTGCTGGTTAAGCTGCAAGGTACGCAAACCAGCACGGTATCTTTTTTGGGGAAAGTGATGAATGCCTACGGATATGGATACATCGAGGAACATAATGACAAGTACTATTTCAATATCTACACTACATCCACAAATACAGAGGATTTGAAACAGATGCAGAATACAATCATCTATTACAAGCCGGCACATTTGGGACTCAATGTGTATCTAGGCTTTTCATGGAATGGAAAAATCCAATTTGATGGGAAATATACCTATGGTTCGTCCATTACTAAATGGGAGGAATAGACATGGCAAAATATCTTGATAAATGGAAAACTGATTTTCCCGCTTCGGTGGGGAATGTGACAAGACCAACAGACGGAATCGATGATACTCTTGACTTCAATTCCGACGGATTTCCGCAGCGAATCTCATCTGATCCGGTTCATTATAAACTGGAAAACGATATGGCAAGTCAGCTCTTCTCTAACGATGCCCGATTGAAAGAAGCTATTGATGCTAACAAAGCAGCCGGAGATGATACGCTTGCAAATCATAACAAAAGCGCCCAATCCCATGCTAATGGCATTGCGGGAAATGCAGCATCTGCCACTAAGCTGAAAACGGCTAGACGCATCAACGTTATTGGAGATTGTCTGACGGGCAAGGCTGCTTCTTTTGATGGAAGTGATGATGCTGATATCGAAGTTGCTTTAACTACTGCACTAAAAGCATTAGGCAGACTCAGTCCATCAGTTGATAAATTACCTTACTTCACAGGAGCGAACGCAGCATCTCTTGCCAGTCTGTCAGAATTCATGCGCGGCGTACTTGGTAAAGCGACGGCAGCAGAAGTGCGTACGGCTATTGGGGCTATCAATAAGCCTGGTGTTGGGGTTATTGCAGGCGATGTGTCAAACGCTAATGCATGGTGGGTGAAGCTTAGCGGCGCGGTGCCGCTAATTATCCAAGGGGGATATAACGAGACACATGTTAATAATACTCGAACTGTTACTTACCCGATTGGGTACTCAGGAATACTAGGAGTATTGATTACAGAAATTTCTTACCGAGCAGATTCGGATTGGGGAGAACTTACTCAAAAGCCGAACAATACAAACTTCACATACTATCAAAATGGCAGAAGTACCGGTTCATTTTGGTATTCTATTGGTATCTGATTAGATACCTACCGCCAGCCAAAATTGCTGATGCCCCATATCAAATCCTGCATAAAACACAAATCTCGTAGTTGTATAAGATTTGATGACATCAAGACCACGTCCGGAAGAGTTAGCATTATTAACATAGGCGGCGTGCAAGATATTAAATACCCTGCTAAATGCGACTGGATATGTAATAGTCACGTCCGCGCGGCAACTGCTGCCGATAATTCCCCCTTGGTTAGTAGCCTATCGCTATGTAATGCGCATAACGATCGCTATATCTTTGGAATAAATAAAAATTGGTGGTGGTGTATTCATAGGTTTGTGCAGCTTCTTCATCGCCTCGTGCTAGTGATGCAACCACAGATAAACAGTTTTGAAAAGAAATCGCAAAAGTAACGGTACTCCGAACCTTATGATATCCCCCTTGGAGAAAAGCGAATTTTCAATGAGTTGAAAACATCCGATAAACTCAGAATATTCGATACTATCGATATGGAATAAAATGCAATAATCGGCACAAATCTAAGTAACGAAAAAGTATCACGATACATACAATACTCGCGGTACTTTTCAAATTGGGCAATTCTTTGGTTAGTAGCAGGTTAGCATCAAATCTTTTCGATAGCTTTACGTAGTTGCCGTAGATTTTTGTGAGTGTATACTCCGTTAGTCACATCATGTCTAGCATGACCAAGGATCATTTTTCTGGCGTTATCGTTAACATCGACGGCATCCAGCAGAGTGGCACATGTATGACGAGTATCATGTGGTTTGTATTTCTCCCCGTGAATTAGCTTCATGACACGGCTAAACAGGCGAGAGAGACGACTATAGCCGTAGGGATCCCCACTTTCATCACATAGCAGGAAATCACCTTGTAAAGAGTATCGAGCTTCTACGAGAGGCCATATCTTACTGGCGATAGGGATGATTCGTTTTCCGGCTTCGGTCTTTGATTTTGTGATGCGGATATACTTCTGCCTACGATTGATGTCAGTTTTTTTGAGATTACGGAGTTCGCAAGTACGCATGCCGGTGTAGATGAGTATCAGTACAATATCGACATCTGCTTTATCAACTAGTTTCCAAAGCCGATTGATGGCTTGCTTACTCATGGCTTGATGAGGATTGACTGGCTTGTTTTTACCGATTCGGATAAGCCCGGTAAAATCATGAAACGTGTATTCCATTTTGCGAGCGTATGCAAATAGCAGTGATAGCAGGTTGCGGACCTTTTTCTTGCTGGCATATGATAACCTATTCATTCCATCTATGACGGTTTGTAAATGGCTGTATTTGATGTCGGATACTGGTAAGTCATACAAAAGCCTGCAGTGCTTATAGGCGCTTTCGTAGCCGTGTATGGTGCTATCAGACACGCTGCTGTATTCGATGTGTTTGGGAAGCCAGCGTGCATATAATTCTGCAAATGTTATTTTGTTGTCTGAAAGGCGGTGGAGCCCATGAGATTGATTGTAATCAACTTGATAAGCCATTGCTTCCAACTTAGTAGCAAAGTAACCAATGACTTTCTGCTTGCCTTGCTGGGACACAACAAAGCAATACGGCCGCCGCCGTGAACCACTTAATAATTTAATACAACCATATCCATTTGGATTTTTCATTTTTTAGACCTCCAATCATATTGATGGAGGTTATTTTAATGTAAGGAGATAATGCGATGGTAGTATCTATTGCCAATCCTACTTTGACATATTTGTCTATCTACGAAACAACAGGTGAAAGAGTAACCTCTTATGTGACCGGCGCACATGGGGACACTGTGGAAGAATTGCTGGCTAAAGCCAAAGTGGAATATCCAGACAAGGTCCATGTTGTGCAAGACGCTTTGACCTACAACAAAGCCCTGCAAGGTGATTTGCTGTATAAAAATGGAGCATATCAGGCTAAACCGGAACCAACAGAAGAAGAGAAGCGAGAAGCCGAACTGGCGGCGCTTGATTCTGAATATGCTAGAAAAATCAGTGATATCGAAACAGGAATGGCGAAAGCAAAAGCCGTAGAAGATGAGGACTACTACAATGACCTCAAAGCTGAAAGAGAAGAACTGGTTGCGGAATATACAGAAAAGAGAGGAGCAATTTAAATGGAAAGATGTTTCATTTGCCATCGCAAGATGGATAACAAGACTGGACTTTGCACTAATGCGAAATGTATCAGATCGAAGCCGCTGACACCCAAAGATGAAACGGAAGAAAAGAAAGATGCGGAGGATAAAACATGACTGAAATCTTCATTCAAATTTACAATTCCGCCGATCGTGCGATTTGCAGCATCCCGGACGGCTGGCCCTACAAAATTCTTATGGGGATCTTACTCATCGCCATGTCGAAGCACATCATGCTTTTTACTGCATTCGCCGTGTTGGTGGCTCTTGACTTGTTCGCCAAATTTATTGCCCTGTCCTATCACTGGCTGATTGAGAACAATGTGGAAAAGCCCTCGCTGGTAGATTCCATCCGAGGCATTCCAGCGGCACATCGGGCTCGTATCATCAATAGCCATGAAATGAAAACGCAGTTTGCAGGGAAAATCTTTGCTTATATGTTTTTGGTGATTGCTGGCGGTCTAGCCGATATCCTTGTGGGCCATGTCAATTTTGCACAGATCGTGATTTCCTACCTGGCATCCACCGAGCTTCTCAGCATCGTGGAGAACCTGGACGATGCTGGTGTGTCTATGGTCCATAATTTAGCTGCAGTAATTAAAAAGAGGAGTCCAACATGAAATTAAAAGAATGGGTCGTTATTTACGTGGCAGTCTTTTTGTTTACCGTAGGGGATTGGATAAAGGGACGTTGGAAAAAGGAGGATAACGAATGCTGGTAACTGATTTAAGTGACTGGAATGATCACATTAACTGGTCTCATCTCATCGCCGCAGGAGTCGGTGGTGCGATTGTGAAGATTTCCGAGGGCAGAAGCCTGACTCAACTGCACGGAAAACATATCGCCGGTGCGGAGGCTAGGGGATTGCCGTGGGGCGCCTATTGCTACACGCACGCACAAACTACCGAGCGAGCAAGAGAAGAAGCAAATCGAGTGATCGAGGCGCTGAATGCATTGGGGTACGGTACACCGCCGTTAGGGATTTGGTTTGATGTGGAAGCGCCCGAAGTCATTGGGCAGGATATGGAAGATGTGACCGCCATCTGTAGTGCATTTATTTCAGAATGCAATGCCGCGGGTTATTCTGCCGGAATCTATGCAAGTCTGTCTACTATCACAGACTGCATGAATCTTGATGATCTAGCTGATTATGTACCCGTATGGATTGCCCAATATGCCGGTGCATGTGATTTCCATGATTATTTCCCGAGCAGAATCCTTGCTGGTTGGCAATATACTGATTCTTTTGAAATTGATGGGCGGAAATATGATTTAAGTGAATGGTACTGATGAGGTGATATTGTGCTGAAAGTGGTCAACAATGGAATTAGTCTGACAAGAGGAGATACTGCTACTTTCAGACTGCAAATCAAAAATCAAGACGGTACTGACTACGAAATCACTCCGGATGATCAGGTGCTTTTTACCGTAAAAAGATCGCCAAATGACGAGGAAATCGTTATCCAAAAAGCGGCTGCTAATAATTGCATCACCATTGTTCCTAGAGAGACAGATAATCTGGCGTATGGAACATACTACTATGATATCGAATTGCGCCGGCCTGATGGATTTGTCGCGACTGTGATTCCACCACACATACTGAAACTAACAGAAGAGGTGACTTTCTGATGAGTGATAATGCAACACTTACAGGAGTCCTGTCTGCCGTAGGAGTTTTAACTGGTGTGTTGACTCCGGCTGATACTGGCGATTTCGTGGCAGATTACGCAACCGATGCGGAATGCGTGGCTGTCATTGATGATATTTTTGATAATCTACTAAAAGGAGAAGAATAATATGGCTGCTATTGATAAAATTCTGAGAAAATCCAATTTTGCTGCTGCTATGACCGCTTTGATTGCAAAGCTGAATAGCCTTTTTGTCAGGAAGGAAACCGGGAAAGGCCTTTCTACCAATGATTATACTTCCGCAGAAAAAGCAAAGCTCGCAGGCGTAGCAGCAGGAGCGAATAACTACGTCCTTCCGGCACCGACAGCAAGCACCATCGGTGGTGTCAAGGCGGGCAATAATGTGACTATTTCCGAAGACGGTACGATTTCCGCTATTCAGGGTTACGTGGACCTGTCTCCCTACGCAAAGACGGCCGATGTAAATACTGCTTTGGGTAAAAAGGCAGATGTAGCCACCACGCTGAAAGGCTATGGTATCACGGATGCCAAGATCGCGGGCGGTGTCATTACATTGGGTGCTAATACCATTACCCCGCTGACGCAGCATCAGTCGCTTGCTGCCTATGCAAAGAGCGCGGACGTAGATAGTACTTATGCGAAAAAAGCAGACATCACCACAGTCTATAAGTACCGCGGGAGTGTGGACACCTATGCGGATCTCCCCGTTAATGGGAATGCTGTAGGCGATGTATACAACGTCGTGGCGGCGGATGCGTCTCACGGAATCAAAGCCGGAGATAATGTAGTTTGGAATGGCAATGCATGGGATAATCTGTCCGGCGTGGTTGACTTGTCTGCTTATATCAAAGCTGCTGATGCTGATAAGAAATATATGCAGCTTAACAACTTCCCACTGTCGACGGATGAGGAAATTACAGCCATCGTCAACGAAACTATTGTATAAGTGAGGTGCTAGCATGAGCACTTACAAGGACTCGCTGCTGGGGGCTATCCGGAAACTATGCACGCAGCTGGACAAGAAATTCGCTAAGTCGTCTGATATGGTAAGTGTCATTGGGCTGCTTTCTGCATATAGGCAGGATATGAATATGTACGTAAAGAAAGCCGACTTATACCCTGTGGGCAGTATCATTATGTCTATCACTAATATCGATCCTGCTTCGCTCTACGGGGGTACTTGGGTGTCAGGTGCATATCTCTCGCAATACGGCGGGCAAATTATATTTTCTGAAGGGGCTACTCCTATTAACGGAGCGCCTTATGTATATAAGAGGATAAAATAAAGGAGGGCGTAATGTGGACCACAAAAAGATTATGTATCTGCTTGCTGGCGTGTTCCTTGTGGCTGGCGGCTGGTTCTGGTACGCAGGCCGAGGAGATGTATCAGATATCGGAAAGCGAGCTGACACAGTTAGAAACGAACTTGAATCAGCTCGCGAAGAACAACGAGACCAAGCAGCAGCTCTTGACCGAGCAGAAAACGCAGCTGTCAGAAGCCAATCAGCAATTAGAGACAGTGAAGAAAGAGCTGATCGCGTCCAAGAGCTTGAACGAAGCGACGCAGAAATCATTAGAGAGAGCCAATCAATCCTTGAAGCAGTTCGAGGACGAGGCAAAAAGGAAAATTAGAGTAAAGACCCGCCAGCGCAATTTGTGGATCGCGATCTCTGGCGGGCTTTTGTATGCATGGATTAAGAAGTAGGATGGCAATAAAAAGGACGTCTTGATTTGGCACATTGCTAAATCAAGACGTCTTTTTTTTATTTGGCTAAAATGAATAGAAATGCGATAAAATCTGACTTTCTGACGATTTGATAAAATTTCACCAATAATATTCAATATGATATAATTGATATAAGCAGGCACAGGGATTCAGACTAGGCGGGTTTTGTTTTATACAGCCGTGCGAATGCAGAAGTAGGATTCATAAAACTGGAGCTTATTTAATTCGTATGAGGGCAAGATACGTCCACCAAAATAGAACCCGCCATTTGGCGGGTTTTTCTGTATAAATTTTATGAATTTGGAGGCGTTGGAAGGCCATGGATGTCTTTGCCGTTCTGCTTGTAATAACAGCAGGCGCAATGTGGGCTGGATGTGGTCTGGCGGCACAGGATTTCTTTTCCAGGAGCAGCCTTACCCCGATGGATCTGACCGTGTTCCGCATGTTTTGTGCGGGCGTGATCATGATGGCACTCACGATTGCCAGAGGCAATTTTGTGAAATCCATCCGTATCCTGAAGGACCATCCATTTCTTTTAGCGAAGCTTTCCTTTTATGGGATCATCGGGCTGATGCTGATGCACTGGACATACTTTGCATCGATAGAAGCCGGGAATGCAGCGGCCGCAACCGTGATACAATATACCTGTCCTGCCATCGTGATCCTATGGACATCCTTCAGGAAGGGAAGGCTTCCTGGTACGGCAGAAGCCGCTTCTGTCATTCTTGCCATAGGAGGGGTTTTCCTTCTGGTTACAGGAGGGAATCTTGACAGGATCATGGTTCCTGCTGACTGCATCTGGCTGGGGCTTGCATCAGCTGTATTTTTTGCAGTATGCGCTGTGTATCCTAAAAACCTGATGGCTTTTCCCGATGGTTCTTTTGTTTTATCGATTGGCATGTTTTGTGGAGCTGCGGCTGCTTTTGCCGCAGACCCGGTTACCGATATAGGGGCATTTTTCCATAGGGATATCATCATGGATATCTTCTGGATCGTCATTTGCGGAACCGTAGTTGCCTTTACCTGCTATAATGCGGGTCTTCGCCGTCTTACTGAGACAGAGGCTTCCGTAACGGCTACCGTAGAGCCTGCTATATCGGTCATTGCTTCATATTTCCTGTTTAGTGAAATGTTCAATGTATTTCAGGCAGTTGGCATTATTCTTATTCTTGCTGCGATTGCAGCGCCTGGTTCTGAGCATATGTTAAAGAAAAGGTTAGGATTTCAGCATAAATGATGTGGTGTTGGAATGATTTTCTGAGGTGGGAAAAATGAAGCTCTTAGCTGGTTCGTCTTCGCCAATGGCAATTATGATGGTTGTTTCCGCGGGTGTCATGTGGGCAGGAAGCGGTCTTGGCGCACAGAATGTTTATGAAAAGAGTTCCATCAATGCAATGGAACTGACAGCTTTCAGAATGATCATGGCAGGAATCATCCTTTTAGGGATGACCGTTTGGGAAGGAAAATTCAAAAGCAGCATGAAAGCGATGAATGAGCATAAGCTTTTGTGGCTGGATGTCCTGATTTATGCAGTTGTAGGACTGATGCTCATGCATTATACGTACTTTGAAGCAATTGCTTATGGGGATGCGCCTACTGCAACAGTTATCCTTTACAGTTGTCCGGCCATGGTTGTCTGCTATCAGGCAATCCGGGAGCATCATCTGCCGTCAGAGACTAAGATGTTTACCACATTTCTGGCTGTCTTTGGCACATTCCTTCTCGTGACCGGAGGAAATCCGGCGACACTGAATGTTTCGGTCATCTGCATACTGCTCTCGCTCTTGAATGGTGTTATATATTCCTTTGCGTCCATTTATCCGAAGCATCTTTTCCTCAAGATCAACCGTACATTTATCCTGGGCGTGGGGATGATTCTGGGCGGCCTTGTGTCCTGGGCATTTGTTCCGGATATGAATTTGGCAGCTTTTTTCGAGCCTGATATAATCGTAGGTGTCATGTGGATTGTCCTCTTCGGGACAGTAGCCGCATTTCTCCTTTATAATACGGGATTGATGTACCTTTCGCCCGAACAGGCCCTGATTACGGCAGCATCTGAGCCTATCGCTTCTGTCCTGATGTCATGGGCCTTCTTCCAGATGAGCTTTGATATGATACAGTCTCTGGGAATCATGATGGTTGTCATGGCAATCATTGCGCCTGCCTATACAGGAAAGCATTCACCATTCCTCAGAGTGAGGAAACAGGGGAATACCATATAAATACCGCACTTTCGCACAGGTGCATTTCTATAGATAAATTTTAAAGAATACAGTTTGACAGGAGACAGCATGGATACAAAACACATTAGGAATTTCTCGATTATCGCTCATATTGACCACGGGAAGTCCACACTGGCAGACCGCTTGATCGAATTGACAGGGACTGTCCAAAAAAGAGATATGGAAGCCCAGATTCTTGATACCATGGAATTGGAGAGGGAAAGAGGCATCACAATCAAGGAGCAGTCTGTCCGTTTGATGTACAAGTATGAGGACGGGGAAACCTATGAACTGAACCTGATTGATACCCCAGGGCATGTAGACTTTAACTATGAGGTATCAAGAAGCCTTTCAGCCTGCGAAGGAGCGATCCTCATTATCGATGCAACGCAGGGCGTGCAAGCGCAGACTCTTGCCAATGTGTATCTGGCTCTTGATCATAACCTGGAAATTATTCCTGTCATCAATAAGGTGGATCTTCCCAGTGCAGACGTGGAACGCGTCAAGAAGGAAGTGGAAAATATCATCGGGATTGATATGTCTGATGCCATTCCGGTCAGCGCTAAAACAGGACAGAACGTGGAAGAAGTTCTCAAGCGCATTGTAGAACAAGTACCGCCGCCTGAAGATCATTCCAATGAACCTTTAAGATGTCTGATTTTCGATTCGATTTTTGATTCCTATAAAGGCGCCATCGCCTATGTGCGTGTCAAAGATGGAGAAATCCGTCCGGGCATGAATATCCGCATGATGGCTTCCGGAAAAGTCTATACAGTGACTGAAGTAGGATATTTCTCGCCATTTCCAAAGGCCTGTGACGTGCTTTCCTGCGGCTCGGTAGGTTATGTGGCAGCAAGCATCAAAAACGTGCAGGACTGCGAAGTCGGCGATACGATCACTACAGAGGAAAATGGAGCCAAGGAAAGCCTTCCAGGCTACCGCAAGGCGCTCCCTATGGTATTCTGCGGATTGTACCCGATCGAAAGCAAAGATTATGACAACTTGAAAGTGGCTCTGGAAAAACTGCAGCTTAACGATGCAGCTCTGGAATACGTTCCTGAAACGTCCCAGGCTTTGGGATTCGGTTTCCGCTGTGGCTTCCTCGGACTTCTTCATATGGACGTTGTCGAGGAAAGACTCGAACGTGAATACAATTTAAAACTGATTACAACAGCGCCTTCTGTTATTTACCATGTCCATAAGACAGACGGCACGATGATACCAGTCGACAACCCGGCTGAACTTCCGCCTATGACGAAAATTGATTTCATTGAGGAACCGATTGCCAAAGTGGAAATATTGGTACCGTCAGACATGATCGGCAATGTCATGGAACTGGTGCAGAACCGCCGCGGCGTATATCAGACCATGGAATATCTTGATGAAACAAGAGTCGATCTCCATTATAAAATTCCGCTTTCTGAAATCATCTTCGACTTCTTTGACAAACTGAAATCGAGCACAAAGGGATATGCATCTCTTGATTATCAGCTTTGCGGATACGAAAAGACAGATGCAGTCAAGCTTGATATCCTCCTGAACGGTGAGCTGATCGATGCACTTTCCATTATCGTGCACCGCAGCAATGCAGCTTCGAGAGGCAGGACTCTGGCTCAGAAACTGAAGGAAATCATTCCGCGTCAGCAGTTTGAAGTGCCGATCCAGGCAGCGATTGGAAGCAAGATTGTAGCCAGGGAAACAATCAAGGCATACAAGAAGGACGTTCTTGCCAAGTGCTATGGCGGCGACGTCTCCCGTAAGAAGAAACTTCTGGAAAAGCAGAAGGAAGGCAAGAAGAGGATGAAGCAGGTCGGGAGCGTTGAAATCCCTCAGGAAGCTTTCATGGCGGTGCTCAAAGATGACTAAGCCGCTCGGGCTTTACCTGCACATTCCCTTTTGTAGGAGCCGGTGTGCCTATTGTGATTTCTATTCCATCAGCAGAACGCCGGATACAAGATTCTCTGAAGCTTTGATCCGTGAAATTGAAATGAAGAGTGCAGGCTTTAAGGACAGAGTCTGTGACACTATTTACTTTGGAGGCGGAACCCCGTCGACGCTGACCGGCATGCAGCTTTCGGAAATTATGGAAGCTCTTTACAAAAACTTCCATATTTCCGATCAGGCTGAAATTACGATGGAAATGAATCCCTGCGACATGACAGAAGAATACCTGGCAAATGCCCGCCGTCTGGGCATCAACAGGCTTTCTGTCGGTGTGCAGTCACATAATGATTACCTGCTGAAGGCTATAGACAGGAGGCATGATTCAAAGGCTGCTGAAGAAGCTGTGAAGCGCGCCTATCGTCTGGGCTTCCATAATATCAGCATCGATCTCATGTATGAACTTCCCGGGCAGACACCGCTTGACTTTGAAAAAAGTTTGAAATGGGCTGTCCATCTTCCGATCAATCATCTGTCTGTCTACAGTCTGATCATTGAAAACGGGACAAAGTTCGGTCAGATGGCTGAAAGAGGAATCCTCAAAAGGCCGACGGAAGAAGAGAGCTGGGAAATGTATCAGATGATGTGCCGCATTCTTCCTCACTACGGCCTTGAAAGATATGAGATTTCCAGTTTTGCAAGAAAAGGATACAGATCAAGACATAATCTGAAGTATTGGGATTTATCCCATTACCTGGGATTGGGACCCGCGGCATGTTCAAGGATCGGACATGCAAGGAAAGAAAACAACCCGGGCGTCAGATTATATGAGAAAGAAGTTCTGTCTGGGAATCTTCCGCCGGAAGAAGTGGAGAATCTTTCTGTCAAAGATGAAATGGAAGAATACTGCTTCCTGCATCTTCGTACAAGAGAGGGAATCCCGCTTCAGGATTTTGAGGAAAGGTATGGATTTCCGATTGAGCACTGGTTCGGCAGGGAAATTGCCATGCTGAAAGAGAGGAAGCTTCTGAAGGAATCTTTGGGACATCTTTTTATGACGTATCATGGTGCTGCTTTGGGAAATTTCGTATTTGAACAGTTCATTATCGATGAATAGATCTTTACTCGATAATAATTTTATTCGTATCTTTCTTTTTTTCAGTATTTGTTTTATGATAGGAAGAAATAAATTTGACGTATTTTTATACGCACTTTGATTGGTGTAAAAATACAATAAGGGAGCACTGGGGCTTCATAGATACAGTAATGGGTCAAATCCAATCTGTGGTTCCAGGTGCTTTTTTATTTGGAGGAGGTATTCCATATGTCAGTTTCCTACATAGAAATCAATCGCAGTGCCCTTCGTCATAATTTGAGGGTTATCCGCAGTCATTTGCCGGCGCATGTGGATTGCACAGCAGTCGTTAAAGCAGATGCTTATGGTCATGGCGCTTCTGAAACGATGCGCATTGCTCTTGAAGAGGGATACAACTCAGCTGCTGTAGCCAGAGTAGAAGAAGGCGTGGCACTTAGGAAGGATGGATTCACCTGCCCTGTTTTCACATTGGGACTTCCGCTTCCTGAAGAAGCAGAAACAGCGGTAAAGTATGATTTAATTGTTCCTGTGGATGATACAGTGGAACTGGAACCTTTCGAAGAAGCGGCAGAGAGCCAGGGGAAAATACTTGAGGTATGGCTTCCTATTGATACGGGTATGAACCGGATAGGCACGCATCCTGAAGATGTAGAGGGCTTCCTTGAAAAATTAAAGAAATATCCGCATATCCATATCCATGGCACTTTTACGCACATGGCAAAAGCGGATATCCATGATAAAACTACAGCAAGAAAGCAGCTGGAAAAATTTGAGGAAGCTCTTTCCCATATGCCGCAAAGACTGGAGAAAGGATTTATCATTTCAGCCGCCAACAGTGCAGGCGTCCTTGACATGCCGGAGAGCTGGTATAATTTGGCAAGGCCCGGAATCATTCTTTACGGGCCGCATCCCTCCGATGAAATGGACAACATGTGGGATCTGGAGTATCCGATGCGCCTCATCAGCCATATTACCCATGTGCAGGTTCTCCGCAAAGGAGAGGCGATTGGCTACGGCGGGACATATGTAGCGGAAGAAGATATGAGAACAGCAACAATCCCGATCGGGTATGCGGATGGATTCCACAGGGCTCTTTCCAATAAGGGAAGTGTCCTGGTCAACGGAAAGAGGCACCGCATCATTGGACGCATATGCATGGACCAGATGATGATTGCAGCTGGTGATGATGTCCAGGTGGGGGATGAAGTCGTTCTCCTTGGCCGTCAGGGAGACGAAGTGATCTATCCGGAAGAAATTGCTGCCATAGTAAATACCATACCGCATGAAGTCATGTGCGGGCTGAAGCGGGTTCCAAGAATCTATGTAGATGAATAAATAATGGATGCAGGGCACCCGGGCTGTTCCTTTTCAGGCAGTAAGATCTATGGTATAATTAATCTCGTTAAGCGCCTATAGCTCAGGGGATAGAGCACCGGTCTCCGGAACCGGGTGCGAGGGTTCGAATCCCTCTAGGCGCTCCATTGATGACAACCGATTTGATCGGATTTATATAAGAGAAAATTCACTCCTCTATGGAGTGTTTTTCTTTACATTTTATTTGGCTTGAAAGGAGACAGTCATGGGAAATGAGAAGGATGCAAGAGAATTGATCAATGAGAATCTGACTGATGAAGAAATGCAGGATCTCATGGCTTCATACAAGAAGGAACTGGCACATGTTTACAAGATGGCAAGTGCCAAAAAAGCGGCCCTTGTCAGAAGAAATCTGCCGTATATCAAAGCAGAACTTGAAAAATGCGACCAGGAAATGAGAGAAGATATAGAGGCTTTGAAACACAAGTATGGCATTCATTATTAATCGGTAAAATTTGTAAAAAAAAAATTTGCCGTGGGGACTAGAAATATGAAGAGTGTCATGCTATAATAACTTACGTCTTCCGAACAGTACATTTGATCAAATCCGAAATAAAAAAAGATTTGACAAAAACAAATTGGAATGATATAATACTATTCGTTGAACGGATCATTAGCTCAGTTGGTAGAGCACCTGACTCTTAATCAGGGTGTCCGGGGTTCGAACCCCTGATGATCCACCAGAATCTATTCCCGAAGCATGGAAATGCTTCGGGTTTTATTTTGCCTGAAAAAGCGGGACATGTATTCGAATGATTCCGCCAGTGCATAAGGAGCGGCACTACAATCAGCGCAGAAGCAAAATTATACAGGAAAAGCGGCAAATGAACTGTACTTCTATGAATTTCATCATAAAACCAGGCAAAGCCTATCGTAAATCGTTATATTCTTTCGGCATATTATATTCCATTGATAGATTTTATGATAAAATAAAGTATAAAGTTATCTGTGTGGAGGCGTATTATGAACTATAGAAGCACCAGAAGTAATGAGACTGTAACAGCCGAAGAAGCGCTGCTGAAGGGGCTTGCTGCTGATGGCGGATTGTATGTGCCTGAACAACTGCCCGATCCATTTTTAGATGCTGATGTTTTAAAAGCTATGTCTTACGAAGAACTGGCAGCTTTTGTACTTCATCATTTTCTGACGGATATTACACTGAAGGATTTATCCAAGCTGACGCATGATGCATATACCGGTACATTTGATACATCTGAAATTGTCCCGGTAAAAACATTGTCCGAATCCTTTTCCATGGCCGAAATGTTCCATGGGAGGACATGCGCATTCAAAGATCTGGCGCTTTCACTTTTCCCGCATCTTCTCGTGTATGCTAAGAAGAAGCTGGGGGATGGGAAGGAAACGCTTATCCTGACTGCTACTTCAGGAGATACCGGAAAAGCGGCTCTGGAAGGGTTTAAAGACGTTCCAGGCGTGCATATCATGGTATTCTATCCTTCCCACGGGGTCAGCCCGCTGCAAAAGGATCAGATGCAGAAGCAGCTTGGTGAAAATGTCAAAGTTCTGGGGATTGAAGGAAATTTTGATGATGCCCAGTCTGCTTTGAAAAATATTTTTGTGAGTGACCTGCGCGATGAAGCTCTTGAAAAGGGAGTCCTGTTCTCCAGCGCCAATTCCATTAATATCGGCCGCCTGCTTCCACAGGTCGTATATTATGTGTGGATTTGGCTGAGCCTTCTTAGAAGCGGTTCTATTGGCTCCAGAGAGTCATTCAATGTGGTTGTTCCTACCGGCAACTTTGGCAATATTCTGGCGGCATGGATTGCAAAGAAAATCGGCACGCCTATCGGACAGATGATTTGCGCATCTAATGAAAATAAGGTGCTGGCAGATTTCTTTGAAACCGGAGAATACAATATCAACAGGGAATTCCATCTGACGGAATCTCCTTCTATGGATATCCTGATTTCCTCTAATTTCGAGAGGTTCCTGTACTACATGACGGGATCGTCTGATGAAGTTTTGAAAGACATGACAGAACTCAGGGAAAACGGTGTATACCGTGTTCCTGAGGAAGAGCGTAAAAAGGTATCAGGCGAAATGATTGGTGGCTGGGCAGATTCTGACACCATGAGAAAAGCCATTTCCGATGTATATGAAAAGTATGATTACCTGATGGATCCGCATACGGCTGTTGCATATGCTGTTTATGACAATCTCCGCCGCAGCGGCAAGGTCACAAGACATACGCACACCGTCATTATCAGTACGGCGCATCCTTATAAATTCCCTGGTGCTGTTTCTGAGGCACTTGGCATTGCGGCAGAGGAAAATCCTTATGATACACTGCGATCCATCAAGAAATATACCGGGATTCCGATTCCTTCGCAGCTGGGAGAATTGGAAAACAGGAAGAAACGCTTTACGGATGTGATCAATCCGGAAAATATCAAAGAATCCATTCAGGAAGTTGTTGATGAAATTGTAAAATGAATCCGAGGTCTCTAGTCGATGAGAAGAAGAAACTGGTATGAAAGAGGGGAACGCAGATTCAGGCTGATCCTTTTGGGAATCCTGATCCTGATGCTGGCGGCAATCCATTTTATCGACCCCTCGTTCTATCCGACAATCTATCATCTGTCAAAAGACGGCGATCTTCATGGAACAATTCATTATCTCAAGGGATTTGGCATCTATGCAGCATTCGTAAGTTTCTTCATTGATGTCATCATAAATATCGTGGGATTTCTTCCCTCGATATTCATTTCCACAGCAAACGGCCTCATATTCGGCTTGTTCTGGGGCGTTATTATTTCATGGCTGGCTGAGACAGTCGGAGTCATTCTTTCTTTCTATGTCATGCGTACGCTGTTCCGCGGAATGGCGATGAATCTGATCAACAAGAGCAAGACGCTGTCAAAGCTGGATTCCTATGAAAGCTGGCAGGCAATTGCGGCGGCCAGAGCAATCCCGTATATGCCAAACGGCCTCATAACGGCCATAGCCGCATTGTCCAGTATGAAGTTCAAGGACTATGCTTTCGGCTGTCTTTTGGGCAAGCTGCCTTCGACAGCGCTTGAAGTTGTCCTGGGGCACGATGTCGTCAATCTGGAAGAACATTCCATGCGGCTTACGATCATCATTATCCTTGTTACGGTGATTTATGGCTTCATCTGGTGGAAGACGAAGAAGCAGAGAAAAAGCGGACAGAACGAAAATAACCAATAAAAAATGATTGTTTCCATAACGGGAGCAATCATTTTTTATTGGTTATTTATTTGAGATTTTTCACGATGACAGGAACAGCATCCACATCATTGACCGGCATCAAATGGACGCCGTCAGTACCGATATCCTTCAATCCCTGTACGAGTTCAGAGGCAAGCTTAAGCCCCGTTTCCCTGTTTCCTGTCTCCATTTCCTTTAGGATTCTCTGGGGAATGGAAATGCCCGGGACCTTGTCGTTTAAGTAATTGGCCATTTTGAAACTCTTTAAGGGCACGATACCGAAGAGAATCGGGAGATCAAGGTCTTTTGCATAGGAGAGAAATTTTTCAGCCTGAGAAATTTCATAGACGGGCTGCGTCTGGATGAACTGCGCGCCGGCTTTTTTCTTGCCTTCCAGACGAAGGATTTCCTTATCCAGGTCGTCAGCACCTGGATTTGCTGTAGTGCCGATGTAAAAGTTTGTTGCGGCGCCAAGCGGATTTCCTTTAAGGTCATGGCCTTCATTAAGGCGGCGTGCAATCTCTATAAGACCCGTGGAGTCCACATCAAATACGCCTGTGGCATCCGGATGATCGCCAATGGAGGGCGGATCGCCGGTCAAAGTGAGGATATTGTGTACGCCAAGGGCATAGGCCCCCAGGAGTTCTGCCTGAAGCCCGATTGTGTTGCGGTCGCGGCAGGTCAGGTGGAAAATGGATTCTACGCAGTATTTCTGCTGAATGATAGAGGAGAGGGCAATCGGGCTCATCCGAAGCTTTGCCATGGGGCAGTCAGCGATATTGACAGCATCCACGTAATCGGCAATTTCTGCAACCTGCTTTTCAGTAATTTCAGAAGAAGCGCTTTTGGGCGGATCCAGTTCAGCGGTAATTGTAAAGATGTGATTCTTGTTTTTGGCCCTTAGTGTTGTCATTATGAATTCCTCTTTTCTATTAACTGATCAGCGATGCGGACAGCGGCAATTCCGTCCTTGCAGTAGTTCGGGGCGCCGATTTCATTGGCATAGTCCTGTGTTACTACGGCTCCGCCGACAAGAATATCGACAGAGGGGACAGCTTCCTTCAGCTTTTTGACGGTAGATTCCAGTTCAGGAAGAGTGGTCGTCATCAAAGAGCACAGTCCTGCCAGATCGGCCTTGTATTCGATTGCAGCTTTGACAAATGCATCCGGACTGACGTCCTTGCCCAAATCGATGACTTTATAACCGCTGTTTTCCATGAGAGCAGCTACTATATTCTTTCCAAGATCGTGGATATCGCCTTGAACGGTGCCGATAACCAGGGTTCCTTTTTCTTTTGACTTGATATCAGGAAGAAGCTTCTTTAATTCACTGAAGGCAGACTGCATGGCTTCAGCCGCCATCATGACCTGGGGAAGGTATACTTTTCCAGCGCCATATCCGTCACCGATTTCAGTCATGGCAGATGTGAGCCCTTCCTTGATAATCGTTTCCGAAGAGATGCCTGCATCTAAAGCCGTCTTCATGAGTGAGGCGGATTGTTCCTTCTCGCCGTTCTTTACAGCAGCTTTGATCTGTTCAAGGGGAGGAAGGTCCTGGCTTGCTTCAGCCTTTTCGGCAGGCGCCGGCATCTTTGCGGTTTCTGCGATGAAGTTTGCAGCACCTTTATCAAATCCAAGAAGGAGCTTTGCATTGATAAATGCATCCTTGATGCCCTGGTCGAGAGGATTGATGATGGGGGCATTCATGCCGCAGGCAAATGCCATGGTGAGGAATGCGGCGTTGATGCGCGGACGGGAAGGAAGACCGAAGGAAACATTGCTTGTCCCCATGACACAGGGGAAACCGAATTCTTCCTTATATAATCGGATGGTGCGGAGAGTTTCGCTGGCACCTTTTTCTCCTGACCCTACTGTGAGGACCAGCGGGTCTAAAAGAAGGTCTTCGCGTCTGAGTCCGATTTCATCCGCCTTTTCTACAATTCTGTGAATGATTCTGACTCGTTCTTCGGCAGTGGCAGGAAGATTTCCTTTCTCAAGCGGAAGACAGAGGACGGCAGCGCCATATTGCTTGGCAAGCTTCAGGATCTTCTCGAGTGCCTCTTCTTCAGCCGCATTGACGGAATTGATCAGAGGGCGGCCGGGATATACCTTAAGGGCTCTTTCTATGACGACAGGATCCGTGCTGTCGATGGAGAAAGGGACGGGGCAGAGCATGGAAAGCTGGGATATGGCAGTTTCCATGGCGGCGGCCTGGTCGACTCCGGGGACACCCATATTTACATCAAGAATGTCAGCGCCGGCGGCCACTTCAGCAAGCCCTTCCTTTTTAATGGAGACGAAGCTTCCCTTCTGAATATCTTCCCGGAGTGTCTTTCTTCCTGTCGGATTGATTCTTTCGCCAATCTTGACGGGAGCGTAATTATCACCGACATAGACGACGCCTGTGCGGCAGGTAAGTGCAGTAAAGGGCTTTACCTTTGGAGGCGTGACAGTTGGTTTGTTTTCAAGTTCCTTGATTAAAGCATGAAGATGTTCCGGTGTCGTTCCGCAGCATCCGCCAAGGTAGGATACGCCGATATCAGCAAATTTTGCTGTCTCTTTGGCAAAGTCTTCAGCAGAGAGCGGGAAGAGTGTTTCCCCATTTTTCAGTACAGGCATTCCTGCATTTGGCTGGATGATGATGGGCTTATTGGTTGCTTCAATCATTTCCTTTGCGACATCGAAGAGTTTGTCCGGCCCGAGCGAGCAGTTGGCTCCAATGATATCAGCACCCATGGAATCAAGAAGAATGGCGGCGGCTTTAGGAGGAGCGCCTGTAATGGTTCTTCCGTCTTCCGCATACGTCATCTGGCAGATGACCGGAAGATTTGACGCAGCTTTGGCAGCAATCAGTGCGGCCTTCATTTCCTGAATATCGATGATGGTTTCAATGATAAGGAAGTCGGCTCCGGCGTTGGCAAGAGCTTTGGCAAGACGGTAGTAGTTTTCGCAGGCCTCGTCAAACGACAAATCGCCAAGAGGACTTAAGAAACGCCCTGTCGGTCCCATATCGCCTGCGATCTTAACGCGGCTGCTGCATGCTTCTCTTGCATTTTTTACAGCTGCTTTTGCAATTTCTTCTACCTTGTCCTGAAGATTATAATCTTCAAGCTTCAGCGGGGAAGAGCCAAATGTGTTTGTTGTAATGAACTGGCATCCCGCTGCCTCATATTCTTTATGAATACGCTGGACAATCTCCGGATGGGAGATGTTGAGATAATCCGGACATTCACTATTTGATAATCCATACTTCTGGAGCATTGTCCCCATACCGCCGTCAAAAAATACCATAATGAAACCCTCCTTATACCTGTATTACGATTAATGCCTGAATTGACAGTTTAGAAATGAGCATGTGGAGCACTTCGGGGGCTTATCCCTCTGGACAGTGCCTGAAAGGCCGATGATGGCCGAAACTGATTTTCTTGGGAAAAGCATGGAGTGATCTGTTACCGAGACTCCTATTTTTTCAGCCTGAATCAACTGGCAGAACTGCTTTTGCTGGTAAATCGGCCAGTCTCCATATCCCGGTGAAAAGCGCCAGACAGTTTTCTCTCCATTCTTTGAAGCTTCTTTCTGGATAAGTGCATCGACCTGGTCAGCCAGGTGTTCAACAGACGTAGTAGCCGCTGCATCTAAAAGAAGGCCTTTGACATATTCACCTGCTTTAAAATGAGCATCGGACTGTTTTCCAATTTCATCTCCGACCGTGACTGCCAGGACAGCAACAGAGGAAGAATTGGCAAGATGCCGCTTGATGGCATTTCCTTCAAGCTTCATGGGAAAATCTCCGCAAATGATGCCGTTTTCATTGTCATAGGGGAGAACCTGCCAGATTCCCCTGGGCTCTGCAAGGGCAAGCGCCTCTCTGACCGCAGATCTTACTTCTTCGGGAGGGAAATCTTTTGAGGAAGGATTCATTCCTGCATATCTGAGCATTTCCTTCTCATTGATTTGAAATAATGTACCATTATAGAAAGGCATGGGAGACCTCCTTCTACACCAATAAAAAAATCCTCCATCCCCAAAGGGACGAAAGATTCGTGTTACCACCCAAGTTTATCCATACATCGCTGCATGAATCTCATCAGGTACGCCGGCTTTTGCCTTAATACCTTAGTGCTGTATCGGGCACACCCGGGATGCTTCATTATTCAGCAATCCCAGCTCAGAGGCCATGTTCAGCAAATATCCCTATGCTCCTTTCCATCTGCCGGAGCTTTCTGGTATAGTCTTTTCTGCCTACTCTTCTCTTCATTGCTTATTTTTAATTACTAGCACTATATCATAGGCAATTCCCTGTGTCAAATAATTTATGATGTCATTTTCAGGATTCCAATCCTTTGGACCAAGCGGGATATTTTAGGCATCTTTTTGCCGTATATTTATATAAGAGAAATAAAATTTTTATTGGAAGAAAGCTATTACATCAGAGTAAAAAAATGTGTTAAGATAAATCATTAGCAAGTGTTCAGACATTTATTTTTTTGATGACTTTTCGGGAATCATAAAATAAATGCGGGAGCAATTGAGGTCAAATCCTCAATAGAAGCTGCTGTTTTATTAAAGGGATACCTGTAGGAAAGGAAAGTGGAATTATTATGATTATGGGAGACATGAAACATCTGGATGCGTACAAGGCCCAAATGCCTGATTTTATTTACGAGGTTCTCAAGGAAGCTTCCCAGTTTGATTTTGCAGGCGTTCCTGATGGAAAATATAAAATCAAAGGATGCAATATGAATGTGGAGACTTCACCGACGGAGCCTTCTGCTCAGAGGAAACTTGAAGGGCACAAGGATTTTATTGATGTTCAGTATGAAGTGGAAGGCAAAGAAGAATGGATCGGGATTGAGACAATTTTTGATGCCGGGAAATGCATAGAAAGTCATCCGGACAGAGACCTTTATTTTTATGAAGCAGGAAAAGATCCGGAAACGAAAATTCATTTCAAGAAGGGCCGTTTTGCCGTATTCTTCCCCGAAGACCTCCATCGCCCGCTCTGCCAGGGAGAAAGTGGCAGCCGGCAGCTTCGCAAAGCTGTCGTGAAGGTGCCGGTGGAATGGGTGAGTGTGAAATAGAAGTCAGGGATCAGAGGTGGCTGGTGATTGCGAAAATTGAACGAACCTCTTCTTGACTTAAAGTCAACTCTTTGCTATTATAATCTATATTCGATTACTAGCGATTTCTACAGTACCGCACGATGAAGGTGGTATGTGTAAGGGGGCAGAGTATGAAGTATAAAAAATTTTTGGCAGCTGCCATGGCGGCAGGCTTTTTGCTTTCCGCCGGCATGATGACCGGCGGATGCGGGTCGGCCAAACAGCAGCAGGGGCAGCAGCAGGCGATGAAGGTCACGACTTTCAAACCGTTCAAGTCGGACACGCCGATCCAGAGAGAGTATGCCGGCTCCATTATGGCATTGCAGGAGGTGCCGGTCCGCTCGAAAGTATCCGGTACAGTCATGGAAAAATACGTCAAAGGCGGTGACCATGTCACAGAAGGGCAGCCGCTCTTCCGCCTTGATACGCGCACTTATTCGTCTTCTCTGGCAGCCGCAGAGGCGCAGGTCGCGCAGGCTTCGGCTACCTATGAAAATGCGAAGCGCGATCTCGCCCGCTATGAGCAGCTGATCGCGACGGGGGCGATTTCTCGGCAGGCCTATGATGCGCAGAAGGCAGCGACAGAGTCCTATCAGGCCGTCGTCGAAGCAGCCCAGTCGCAGGCAGCGATCGCATCGGATAATCTCTCCGATACCATCGTGACAGCTCCCTTCACCGGGACGCTCTCCATGGATGATGTGAATATCGGCACTTTCGCTTCGGCAGGACAGACGCCTCTCGTCACGATTTCCTCGGCAGATCCGCTGTATGTTCAGTTTGATATGTCGGAGAGCGAATACCTTTCGCTCACCAAGAATAAGAGTGGCACGGAGACGCTCGGGGATACCCTGAAGCTTCGCCTTGCTGATGGCTCCATCTATCAGGAGACCGGCAAGATCGTCCAGATCAATCCGGGGCTGACCGGCGGGCAGCTGACCATGAAGGCGGCATATGCAAATCCGGATAACCTGCTCGTACCGGGGATGTATGCGACGGTCGTTTCTGATGCAGAAATCGCCAAGGGCAGTATCCTGGTACCGACCAAGGCACTCGTACAGCTCCTGAACCGAGATATGCTCGATGTCGTCGTCGATGGCAAGGTCCAGCAGAAGGCGGTCAAGCTCGGTGCGACCTATGGCATCTATACCATCATCGAAAGCGGCATCGATGAAAATGATGAGATCATCGTCGAAGGCCAGAATAAAGTCCGTGTCGGACAGGCAGTCGCTCCGGAAGAAACCACGCGCGAGGCTTTGGAACAGGCGGCGATCAAGGCCGCTTCTGTGCAGCATGGCACGACAGATGCTAAGAAATAAGGGGAGGAGCTATGGCAAATTTCTTTATTAAACGCCCTATCTTTGCTATCGTCGTGGCTCTTGTCATCACGATCGCCGGGGCACTCTGTATTTTCTCACTGCCGATCGACCGCTATCCGAAGATCACGCCGCCTCAGGTCTCTGTCCATGCGACCTATCCGGGCGCTGACTCTGAAGTCGTAGCGCAGACGGTGGCCGAGGTCATAGAAAAGAATGTCGTCGGTGCCGAAGGTTTTGATAATATGTCTTCGACATCGAACTCGAATGGCTCCTATTCGCTCTCGGTCCAGTTCCTGACGGGGACGGACTCGGATATGGCGACCATCCGTGTACAGAATGGTGTCACGGCTGCCGATGCAGGGCTTCCTGATACAGTCCGTTCCATCGGCGTCTCCACGAAGAAATCTTCGGGGGATATGGCACTCGTCGTCGGCCTGCTCTCACCGAATGGCACTTATGATGACGTATTCCTGAAGAACTATTTCTCCATGAACTACCTGGATGAGCTGAAGTCCATCAAGGGCGTCGGCAACGTACAGGAATTCGGCTCTGACTTCGCGATGCGCATCTGGATGGATCCGACGAAGATGTCGCAGAACAAGATCACTGCGAGCGAGGTCATTTCTGCCGTTTCTTCGCAGAATAAGCAGATCGCGGCCGGTAACATTTCCAGCGCTCCGGTCGATCAGAATGCCTCCTTCCAGTACATCATCACGGCGAAGGGCCGTCTTGTGACGGAGAAGGAATTCGGCGATATCGTACTTCGTACCAATGATGACGGCTCCATGCTTCGTCTGAAGGATGTGGCCCGTATCGAGCTTGGTGCAAAGGACTACAGCTTCATTTCCCGTGCGGCGGGACAGGAGTCGGCGATCCTCGCCTTCTCTCTGACCGATGATGCGAATGCGCTCGAAACTCTGGGGGCGATCAAGGAGAAGCTGAAAGAAGATGCGAAGAGCTTCCCAGATGACATGACCTATGTCATCTGCGCGGATAACACGGACTTCATCTATGCCTCCATCAAGGAGGTCATGCATACCTTCGTCGAAGCGCTTCTCATCGTAGCACTGATCGTGTACATTTTCCTGCAGAACTGGAGATCCACGCTCATCCCGATGATTGCGGTCCCGGTATCGCTCTTTGGTACCTTTGCTTCCTTCCTGCTTCTCGGATTTACCATCAATACCCTGACGCTTTTCGCAATGGTTTTGGCCATCGGGCTGGTCGTCGATGATGCGATCGTCGTCATAGAAGCCGTCGAGTATGAAATGCGCTATAACAACATGGGCCCGAAAGAGGCGACTGTTGCTGCGATGCAGAAGGTACAGAGCCCGGTTATCGGCGTAGCGGTCGTTCTGGCTGCGGTTTTCGTACCGGTCGCTTTTCTGGGCGGGATCATGGGTATCCTGTACAAACAGTTTGCTCTCACCATCGCTGTCTCTGTCCTGATTTCTGCTTTCGTCGCGCTGTCTCTGACTCCGGCTCTTTGTGCCGGTCTTCTGAAACCGCCGAAGAAGCAGAATAGGAAAAACTTCCTCGATCGATTTTGGGATACCTTCAATGATGGTTTCGATCGTATGGTAGAGATCTACGGAGCGATCCTGCAGAAGATGGGACATGCGATCGCTGCTCCGATCCTTGTTCTTGTCGTCATCACGGTCGCAGCTTTCGGTATTTTCTTCAAGCTTCCGACAGCATTTCTTCCGCAGGAAGATAATGGCTTCTTCATCACGGCATTCTCTTTGCCGGAAGGCTCTGTCAATGTCAGAACGAATGCAGCGATCAACGATTACCTTGATTATATGGGAAAAGATCCGGCGATCGAACAGTCGCAGGGCGTCACCGGCTTTGATATTTTGTCCGGCGGGCAGAAACCAAATGCGGGTCTTTCCTTCATCAAACTGAAACCGTGGGATGAACGCAAAGCGCCAAACGAACAGATCAATGCCATTATGGGCAAAGCCATGGCATATGGGGCGACCCATCCGGAGGTATCTCTGATGGCGCTGAATCCGCCTCCGATTCCAGGCCTTGGCGCCTCCGGTGGCTTCAGCCTTTATATCATGAACAAGAGCGGTGCATCGGATGAAGAATTCCAGCGCGTTGTCGGAGAATTCCTCGGCGCAGCCAACCAGCGTCCGGAAATCCAGATGGCCTACACCACTTTCCGAAGCGATACACCATCCTACAATTATGATATCGACCGAGAAAAAGCACAGCGAAATGGTGTGGCTGTCGGGGATATCTTCACCGCTCTTCAGGCCTACTATGGCTCTGTCCAGATCAATGATTTCACCATTTATGGCCGTAACTTCAAGGTCGTCGCGCAGGCGGATACCCAGTACCGCACGAACCCGGGGGACAACAAGTTCCTGACGGTTCGCGACAATAAGGGCAATATGGTGCCGATCTCCACCTTTATCACTCCGAAGAAATCCAATGCGATCTCCGTCATCACTCGTTACGACAACTTCCCGGCCGTCAAGGTCGGCGGGCAGCAGAAGGATGGATACTCCTCCGGGCAGGCGCTCGATGCGCTCGAAGAAACCGCCAATCAGGTACTTCCGAATGGTTATGGCTTCGAATTCGTCGAATCCTCTGCCCAGGAACGTGAAGCGAGCGGTAAGACAGTATATGCCCTCTCGCTCGGCATGCTCTTCGTATTCCTGTCTTTGGCAGCTCTCTATGAAAGCTGGAAGGTTCCATTCACGGTCATCTTCGGGATACCGACTGGTTTCTTTGGCGCGAGCCTGGCAGCCATGGCATTCCATGTATATAACGACATTTACTTCCAGATCGGTCTCTTGACCATCATCGGGCTGGCTGCGAAGAACGCCATCCTGATCGTCGAGTACGCGAAAGTCCGTGTTGATAATGGCATGGATGTCATGAAGGCTTCCATCGAAGCATCGCAGATTCGTCTGCGCCCGATTCTGATGACTTCCCTGGCATTCATCCTCGGCAACATTCCGCTGGCACTTTCGACTGGTGCAGGTTCGAATTCCCGTTCTGAAATGGGTATTGCTGTAGTATTCGGCGTGCTTTCTGCAACTGTATTCCAGATCTTCATTGTACCGATGCTCTTCGTTGTTATTGAACGAATTCATGGTTTCAAAAGACCGAAAAAAGGAATTTCAGTAAGCAAGTAATTTAAATGAGACTGCAGTTCATTCATGGGCTGCAGTCTTTTTTATACACAAGAGTGAATATGGAAGATCGATGGAAAGGGCAGGCGCCTTTATTCATGAATTGCTTCGGTGACAGCCTGACTGAAGGGTTCGGACTAAGGAAGGGCAGGTACTGGCTTGAGATTGCTACCAGGGAAATACATGGCATCAGGTTCAGGAATTTTGGATCCTGCGGCTCCCTGTCATCAGATATCCTTCAAAAGGCAGAATTTTTTCTTGAGAGAGCCGGAAGTCAGGATGAAATTTTCATCATGGGCGGAACCAATGATTTGCTGTGCAGAATAAGGCTTTCTTCCCTTGAAAAGAATATGGAAAGGGGGATTTCACATATAGCAGCCAGCCTGCCGCTGACGATTGCCATCCCGCCTCAGGTAACACGCGCAAGCGTTGAGGCAGGATGGCAGTCGGAATTTTCCTATGATGCCAATCAGGAAGATTACAGGACGTATATTTCCTTCTTAAAGGAACTGGCACAGAGCCTTGACGTACGGGTGATTGATTTTTCAAAAGTGATTCCCTTTGACGATGATTATTATGTTGACGGGGTTTATCCTAACGAGAAGGGACAGGAACTCATGGCAGAAGCTGCTATCAAAGTTTGGGGAAATTGAGGGGATTAATCCCTGATTTCCTTTGTACCTTGACCCAGTGGATTTGGTATAATAAAACAATATGGACGATGCATGTTCATAGAATGATAAAGGATAGGAGATTGTTATGGATACGATTCTTGTGACCGGCGGAGCCGGGTTTATTGGATATCATTTAAGCAAACGTCTGCTTAAGGATGGATACAATGTTGTCGGATATGACAACATGAATGATTACTATGATCCAAAGCTTAAGGAAGATCGTGTCAGGGATCTTGAGGAATCAGGACAGGACTATCGTTTCATAAAGGGAGACCTGGCCGATAAGGACATGGTATTCCACCTCTTCGAAGAGATAAAACCTGCTATTGTCGTTAATCTTGCCGCACAGGCCGGAGTCCGCTACAGCATCGATCATCCGGATTCGTATATACAGTCCAACATCGTGGGTTTCTTCAACATCCTGGAAGCTTGCCGCCACTATCCGGTAAAGCATCTTCTTTTTGCATCGAGTTCTTCGATTTACGGAAATCAGGAAAAAGTTCCATTCTCGGTCAATGACCCGACGGACCGCCCAATCAGCCTTTATGCGGCAACGAAAAAGTCTGACGAGCTTATGGCATATACGTATTCCCACCTCTACAGGATTCCTGCTACCGGGCTTCGTTTCTTTACGGTTTACGGACCTTTTGGCAGGCCGGATATGGCTTACTTCAAGTTTGCCAATAAGATTTTCAACGGCGAGACGATTCAGGTTTATAATAACGGAGATATGCTTCGCGATTTCACCTATGTAGATGATATCGTAGAAGGGATTTCCCATATGCTGAACCATCCGCCGAAGCTCAACGAAGAGCATGACCCGTTCAAGGTTTATAATATCGGCAACAATCACCCGGTCAGGCTGATGAAATTCATTGAAATTCTGGAAGATGCCATCGGGAGAAAAGCGGAAAAAGAGTACCTGCCCATGCAGATGGGAGACGTGTATCAGACGTATGCTGATATTGATGATCTGGAAAAAGATTTCGGATTCCATCCGTCGACCACCTTGGAGGAGGGACTTGCCGCATTCGCCAAGTGGTATAAAAATTATTATCATAAGGAATAATCACTTAATAGAGGAGGTATGTCCGTGAATCTTTTACTTGCGGATCTGCATAAATTTGTAGGATACAGCGGCGGCATCGAGCATGTCTTATCGAGGATGGCAGCTGCAATGAAAGACAGAGGATATACGGTTTCTGTCGTGATGGCTGATGAAAAGAGCGGGGATCCTTTCTATCCTCTCCCTGAGGGCGTTAAACTCTATAACTTGTTCAAAATGGAAGAAATGACTGAAATTCATGCCGGCTTGTTTTCCAAGGCAGCAAGGGAAATTGCCCGCGCTTTTAGCAAGGAAGCTGCAAGAAACAGGAATTACAGTATTTTTAACCAGGCAAAGCCTCAGATGAAAAGAGTCCTTGAACTGGCAAAACCTCATGTAATCGTTTCCTTCAGGGAACCGACAGGCCGTCTTCTTCTTGAAGGGCTGGATACTGAAATTCCCGTGATTTCCATGCTTCACAATGATCCGGATGAAATATTCCTCCATTCACCGGAGAAAGAAAAAAGGGCTCTTGAAAAAAGCCGCTTCATTCAGGTACTCATGCCTTCATTTATAGAAAAAGCAGAAAAATACCTGGATTACGATCGCTTTGTGCATATTCCCAATTCTGTAAATATCCCGCATTTGGAGGTGGATCCCGGACAGGAAAGGAAAGTTCACAAAATCGTCAATGTAGGAAGAGTGACAGGCAGGACGAAGAGGCAGCATATTTTAATAGAAGCCTTTTCGAAAATTGCTCAGGAATTTCCCGACTGGGAAGTGGACATCTGTGGGGATACTTACGATAAAGCGTATGTAACTATGGTGAAAAGCCTCATATCCAAAAATGGACTGCAGGACCGTGTCCACTTGCGCGGCACTACGAAGAATATGGGAAAAGTCTGGCAGGAAGCAGATATATTTGCATTCCCAAGCCATCATGAAGGTTTCCCTTTGGCGCTTTCTGAATCGATGGGCGTTGGAATTCCGGCAGTAGGCTTTGCATCCTGCTCTTCCGTCAATGAACTCATCAAGGATCAGGTCAATGGATTTCTTGTTCCTGACGGGGCAGAAGCGTTCTCAAAAGCACTGGCATCCTTGATGAAGGACAGCGAACTTAGAAGGAAACTGGGAACGGGAGCGAGAGAATCAATGAAACCATATGCACCGGAAGTGGTGTGGGATTCCTGGGACAAGCTCATTAAAGAATGCATAAAAGAGCAATGAGATAATATAGGAAACATAGTTTGTATTTGATTTTGGCAGGGGAACCATGAGACAAGACGGAGAAAAATTTCTTAGTGAAGATATTCTGAAAGTAAAGGCAGCCGTAATCGGTGATGTAATGATGGATCAGTACGTGACAGGGAGCGTGAACCGCATCTCTCCTGAAGCGCCTGTACCGGTCAATCTGGTCAAAGGGGAAAGAAACGTGCCGGGCGGGGCTGCCAATACAGCGGCCAATCTGGCATCACTTGGTTGTCAGGTTTTCGTTTCCGGCATAGTTGGGAATGACCAGAATGGGAAAATGCTTCTTGACCTTTTAAAAAATGCAGGAATTGACTCTAATGGGATTCTTGTGTCTGATGATTACCAGACGACAGCTAAAATACGCATTCTGGGCGCAGGCCAGCAGATGATGAGGCTTGATTATGAAAGAACCAGAAAGCTCACTGACGATGAATGCGAAAGCGTTATGGAATGGCTTTGCGGGCTTTTAAAAGCGGGACTGGACTGTGTCGTCATTTCTGATTACGGCAAGGGAATGATCGACGACATACTGTCTCAGAAAATCATAAAGAAAGCCAATGAATACAATGTTCCTGTTCTTGTCGATCCTAAGGGCAGTGATTGGGAAAAGTATGACGGCGCTTATGGAATCACGCCTAATCTGAAAGAGCTTTCTGACTGCGCCGGAAAGAGCATCCCTAATGAAAGCGCTCCCATAGAGGCGGAAGGAAAGAGGATCAGGGAGAAATTCCACTTGAAATATCTCTTCGTAACAAGATCCGAGCGCGGAATCACCTGCATTATGGATGGCGGGGCTATTCATAGAGCATCCGTTGCGCAGGATGTCTTTGATGTTTCGGGCGCAGGAGATACTGTCATGGCTGTTACAGCTGCCTGTGCAGCCGCTGGCATTGATATGGAAACGACATTGGAACTTGCAAACCGCGCAGCGGGCATCGCTGTTTCACATGTAGGAACTTATCAGGTCGAAAGGAAAGAAGTCCTTGATGCATGGCGTGATAATGAGCCGGTCCGCCTTGATTACCTCCCTCTGACGTGGAAGGAAGCGGAAAACAAGGTAAATCTCTGGAAAGCAAGAGGAGAGACCGTTGTATTTACCAATGGATGTTTCGATATCCTTCACAGAGGCCATGTCACCTATCTGCAGAAGGCGGCTTCCCTTGGCGACCACCTGATTGTGGGATTGAATTCCGATGACTCAGTCAAAATGCTCAAAGGGGAAGACCGTCCGGTTAACCGTGAAAATGACAGGAGCTTTATGCTTGCCGCTCTTCGCTGCGTTGATGATGTCGTTGTCTTTGGAGAAGAAACTCCTGAAAAACTTCTGACCCATCTGAAACCGGATATCCTTGTCAAAGGCGGGGATTATAAGGCAGAAGAAGTTGCCGGAAGGCAATATGCAGGATCTGTGGAAATTCTCCCCTTTGTCGATGGTTATTCAACAACAGGAGTCATTAAGAAAATAAAAAGGGAAAAGCAATGAAAAACTCTGCCCGCCGTGTCGATTTGAAAAACAAGACGATTGTTATTATGTATATGCTGTATTTTGGAGACATGGTTTCCATTACTCCTTTTCTTGAAGTGCTGAGAAGAGAAGCAGAAGGCTCCAGGATCGTCCTTGTCATGGACTCCAGATTCCAGGAATCCGTGAAGTACAACCCCAACATCGATGAAATTATTCCTGTCGACAGGAATGGAAAAGATAAGGGGCTTATGGCTACCTGGAATATCGGGCGGCAAATTGGAAAATTGAAGCCGGACGTCCTGATGGCTCTCCATGGGACATCAAGGACTACGCTGATGGGTCTTGCCATGCATCCCAAGTACTGGACGGGAGAAGAGGGAACAGGTATCGATCACTTCTTCATGGATCAGCCGATCGTGATTGAGACGTATAATTCTCATGCTGTCGACAAATACCTTAGAGTGCTGCAGCTTTTGGGTGTAAAAGATGTTTCTCACAGCGGAATGCGTACCTATACCTGCAGTGACTGGGAAGACAAAGCCAGGGAATTTTTCCAGTCGCAGAAATTGCCGCAGAATGCAAAAATGGCCGGATTTTCTGTGGGAAGCTCTACGCCGGAAAAGAACTGGCCCGCTGAGAATTATGGGAAAGTCGCTGATCATTTCTTTGAGAAGGGATTCATTCCGGTTTTCTTTGGCGTCAAGTCAGAGCTGGGGCTGATCCAGAAGGCTATTTCCTCTATGAAACACGGGGATAAAGCGGTTATTGCGGCAGGCCATCTGAGCATGGGCGAATTTATTGCAGCGGCCGGTCATTGCTCCATTTTCTTTACCAATGACAGCGGACCCATGTATGTAGCAGACAGCCGCGGTATCCCGACTATTTCCATGTTCGGACCGAGCAATGCAAAGTTCCATCATCCATTGGGACCTTGTTCACAGGCAATTTCTTCATGGGATATGCCTGAGGGACCCGAGCATGTGAATAAAACGATTGCATCAGGCAATTATGTGCCTATTTCTGAAATCAGTGTGGATAGGGTCATTGATGCAGGAGAGAAAGCATTAGAAAAAGCAGAAAATCTGTAAATTGAAATAGGGCTGTGACAAAATGGTTAATTATTTTGCCACAGCCCTATTTCAATTGGGATATTCCGTTAAAAGATTATCTAACATTTATAAGCATTGACTTGGTCTGGATACCAAACAACCTCGCTGCGCTCGAAGGAAATGAACCTCCTTAGTCGGCTCCGCCGCCAGCTCCCCCTACGGGGCGAGCTCCGACACCCTTAAACCGAACTTCGTTCGAGAAAAGAAGTCAGCACTTTAGTGGATTTTGTCACAGCCCCTTTTTATTTTTGCTTGGAATAAGTTTTTGCTGTGAGCAGTATAAGTATGATTTCAAAAAGACCTACGATGGCAAGTCCTAAAGAGGTTCCCATGTACTCAATGATTGCACTGACGAGGAGAGAACCAAATGGTGCGCTCCCAAGGAATACAAAGGTATAAAGGCCCATGATTCTTCCCAGGTATTCAGGGGGAGATGCCATCTGGATTGCCGTATTGCAGTTTACCATGAAGAGAATGGTAGCAAAACCGAGCAGGGCGAACATGAAAAGCGCTGGGATTGTCCAGAAAATGTAGCTGACGGCCATAAGGAGAAGGCCGCATAAGCCGGCTGCAGTAAATATGAACCGCTGTGAATAATGTGTGCTGGATGTGGCAGATAGTATTCCGCTTGCCATGGAACCGGCCCCTGCGGCAAAGAGAATGGATCCGAATCCATCAAGTCCTTTGTGAAGTACCCTGTCTGCAAAGAGCGGTCCGTAAGTACCCATATTCAGGATCAGACTGCTTACGATTCCGGCTGCCAGAAGATTGCCGAAAATAATCGGATTCTTTCGTGCCTCGGAAATACCCTCGCGGATTTCATGAAGCGGTTTTTTATTGGTTTCCTGAATGACGGGAGTATTCACGTTCATTTTGGCATAGGCAAAGAGTATAGGGATGAGAGAAACCGCATTAAGGAAGAAAATATCACTGTAAGAGAGATAGTTCAGAAGAAAAGCGGCAAGCAGCGGGCCCACTATTCTGGTGATATTGAAATTGGTCGAGTTCAAACTGACTGCACTATGAAGTGCTTCTTTTCCTACCAATTCAGGCATGAAAGCCATGCGGGCAGGCATATCGAAGGCATCGATCGTTCCCAGAAAAAAGGCAAAGAATAAAAGCCATCCATACGTTTCATGCCCGGAGAGAAGGAGCAGGCCTAAAAGAAGTGCCTGCAGCATATAGAGGGACTGTGTTCCCATCAGTATTTTTCTCTTGTTGTGATGATCGATCCAAAGCCCCGTTCCCAGTGTGAATAGAAGGGAGGGGGTGAACTGGCATGCAGATAAAAGGCCTAAAAGAAAGGCAGAATCGGTCATCTTATATACGAGCCACTGCTGTGTCGTCAGCTGCAGCCAGAAACCGATGAGCGCAATCCACTGCGTAATCCAGAATACTCTGTAGTTCTTTACACCCAGGGCAGGGAATAAGGTTGTAATTTTCATAAGGAGCTCCTTGCAAGATGTCTACGTATTAACTATATCATGAATGAATAGGTCAAAGACAGCAAAAGGAGACCTGCAATAAAAAAGGATGATGCAGGCGCATCATCCTTTGAGGTAAACCCATTAATCCCAGGCTGGTTCAATGGTTCCTTTATATTTTTCTGCAATGAATTTCTTGACTGCATCAGACTGGTAAGCCTGTACGAATTTCTTGTAAGCAGGCTGATTCTTGTCTTTATCTCTGGCAGCAATAATCATGACAGCAAGCGGGGTGTCCTTGGATTCAAGGAAGATGCCCTGATCCTTTGGAGACAGGCCTGCGCTCATGACATAGTTCATTGTAATGACAGAAGCAGCAACATCGTCAAGGCTTCTTGGGAGCTGAGCGGCTTCCAGCTCATTGAATTTCAGATGCTTCGGGTTTTCCGTAACGTCTGCAGGAGTAGCTTTCATGCCTACGCCTTCCTTGAGCTTGATCAGGCCGGCTTTTTCAAGAAGCTGGAGTCCGCGTCCTTCATTTGTCGAATCGTTAGGAATGGAAATGGTAGCGCCGTCAGGAATATCCTTGACATCCTTGTACTTGTTGGAGTAAATGCCCATGCGCATCAGGATGGCTTTTCCAATCGGAACGAGGTTTGTGTTGTGCTGCTTATTGAAGTTGTTCAGGAATGGTTCATGCTGGTAAACTACAAGATCAAGATCTCCGTCAGCAAGTGCCTGATCCGGGGTAATGTAGTCAGAGAATTCCTTTACATTGACCTTAAGGCCGTTCTTTTCAGCTTCTTTGGCAGCTGCTTCAACAACCTCAGCGTGCGGGCCGGCTGTTGCACCAACCGTAATTTCCTTCTTTTCTGCAGGAGCAGACTGGGCAGAGGATGCTGCCGGCTTAGCGTCGGAACCGCAGCCGGTGATGACTGCTGCTGCGGAGAGTGCGCAAAGGCCGGTGATAATCAGTTTCTTTAACATAAGCAAAACTTCCTTTCTCTTTTGAATTTATAATTCCGGAAATGGGATTTGACGGATAATTCCATCCATTCCGGTGATTAACGTTTGTCGGTCTTTCTTGACCATGTGCTTCCGATGAACTGGATAAGCTGTACGATGATGATCAATACAATGATTGTTGCAATCATGACATCAGCCTGGAATCTCTGATAACCGTAGCGGATGGCAAGGTCGCCGAGACCGCCGCCGCCAATGGTGCCTGCCATAGCGGAGGAACCGATCAGGGATACGATGACAACTGTCATGTTTTCTATAATCGATGGAAGAGCTTCAGGAATCAGGACCTTCTTTATGATCTGATAGGGGGAGGCTCCCATGGATTCAGCTGCTTCAATAAGGCCGAAGGGAATTTCACGGATGGAAGTTTCCACCATTCTTGCCGTATATGGAATAGCGGCAATTGTCAGAGGAACAATAGCTGCTGTAGTACCGATGGAGGTACCGGCTACCATTCTTGTAAAAGGAATGATGGCAACCATCAAAATGATGAATGGAATGGAACGGACCATGTTGATGGCAAATGCCAGCGGCTTATTGAGTACCGGGCAAACGAGAATTCCGTTCTTCTCAGTGACTACGAGCAGGATGCCAAGCGGTATTCCGATAATGGCTGCGATAATGGCTGAAACGGAAAGCATGTACAATGTTTCCGCCAGACTTTTGAAAAGCAAATTAGTGATTACTGGAGACATAGCCTAACACCTCGCTTGTGATTGGTAATGATTTCAAATGGCTTAATGCATTGATCATGTCATCTTCATGGCCGTCGATCATGATGATCAGACGTCCGAAGGATACGTCCTGAATATAATCGATCGATCCATAAAGGATGCTGACATCCAGGTTGTACTTGCGGATCAGGTTTGCAATGATCGGCTCGTTTGTGACGTCCCCGCGGAAGGAAAGGCTGATGATTGTCTGATCGTCTTCCTTTTCTTTGTCTTTATGGATATTCATATGGGACAACTGCTCCGGAACTTCCGTGGACATGACGGTTCCGATAAATTTCTTCAGCGTTTCAGTCTGGGGATTCGTGAAGAGATCGACAGTCGAACCCTGTTCAATGATTTTTCCATGTTCGATGACTGCGACGCGTTCGCAGATTTCCTTGATGACTTCCATCTGATGAGCAATCATGATGATTGTGATATTCAGCTTCTTATTGATGTCTTTCAGAAGCTCGAGGATGGATTTTACAGTTTCCGGATCAAGTGCGCTTGTCGCTTCATCCGAAAGCAGTACAGAGGGGTTGGATACGACGGCTCTTGCAATGCCGACTCTCTGCTTCTGTCCGCCGGAAAGCTGGGACGGATACTTGTCCTTGTAGCTGGTAAGCCCTACAAGTTCAAGGATGTCATCAATCCTTTTTTTCTGTTCCGCTTTCGGCACATTGGCAAGTTCAAGCGGGAAAGCAACATTCTGGGCAACGGTTCTGTTGGAGAGAAGGTTGAAATGCTGGAAAATCATTCCGATGTTTTTGCGTTCTTTGCGCAGCTCGGAACTGCTGAGCTTTGTCATATCCTTCCCGTTGATGATGACCTCTCCGGAAGACGGAGGTTCAAGCATATTGATGCAGCGGACGAGTGTTGATTTTCCGGCACCGGACTGTCCTATGATTCCAAAAATTTCGCCGTCTCTGATAGTGAGATTGATATCATCGAGTGCCCTGTAATTATTGTCATATACTTTAGTTATATGTTTCAGTTCAATCATGGGGGTCTCCTCCCTGAAATTAAAAAACTTTCATCGAAAGATGAAAGCTTGTGACATCATCTTTCGAGATTTTACTCGCTGGAATTGGCACCGTTTCATTAAGAATGGTTGCCGTGACTTCAATGGGCCAGTCCCTCCGTCACTCATGATGAATAAGATTATTAAATTAACTAGATGGTAAACTAGTTTGACTTTAATCGATTGTGTTTATAGTACTCTGTATAGATTTCCTTGTCAATAGTATTTATTAAAATAAGATGCACGGTAAATAAGGCTTTTCGGCATAAAAGAAAGGGAGTGTAAAATAGTTTGTGTAAATCGGTATTGCATGAATCTACTTTATGCCCC
>ERZ772884.19-NODE-19-length-159300-cov-24.746636_pt1 | contig 159300 bp, 183 predicted proteins | sample MGYA00580574_ERZ772884 | MGnify/ENA primary metagenome ERZ772884 (study PRJEB29015, sample SAMEA2737690) | human gut metagenome | biome: human gut; feature: human-associated habitat; material: faeces | place: China | collected 2012 ... | reverse complement strand
TAAAGCGTTCCTTTTCCCCCGGTAGAACCGGGGGTTTTCATCAATTGCTAGACAATTAAAATGACCGCCCGGATTAATTTGCCGAGCGGTCATTTTTTTATAAATATTTGATTAAACCTTTGCTTTTTTCCACACGCCTGAGAGATACAGCGCAAGAGAAGCTAAGCTTGCGACTATCCAACCTATCGGCCATGACCACCAAATTCCGAGTTGCCCGATATGCGGTGTGAGAATAAATGCGAATATCACGCGTAGTATGAGGTCGGTGAAGGTTGAAACCATAAAGCTTAGCATAGCTCCGGACCCACGTAATATGCCGTCAACAATTATTTTAACTGTTGCTAAGAAATAGAACGGTGATACGATTTTTAAAAACTGGACGCCGGCTGTTATAACATCGGTATTATTATGTGTGACAAATATCATCATCATATATTTCGGAAAAATGAAAAATGCTATAAAAAACGGAATAGCAACCAATAATGCGATTTTCAGTCCCGATCCGAACCCTTTCTTTACTCTTTCGGTATTATGTGCTCCGATATTTTGCGCTGTGTAGCTTGAAATGCCGTTGCTTAATGTGACAAGTGTTGTTATTGTAAATGTATTCAGCTTCATTGCTGCAGCGAAACCTGCAACAACGGCAGCACCGAAACTATTAATAAGGCCTTGTATGAATACATTGCCTACCGAGACGAAGCTTTGCTGCAATATGCTGGGTACGGCAACCTTTGTAATTCTCAGCAACATTCTTCCCGAAAAAAATTTAGGCTTTTCACTTTCGATATTACTTATCTTTTTCAGTAATGCAATAAAAGCTAAAATGCCGGACACTCCTTGTGCAATGAACGTTGCCCAAGCAACTCCGGCAACTCCCATTTTCATAGGACCGGCAAATATTAAATCGAGCGCAATATTAGTAAGAGAAGAAAAAATTAAAAAGTACAATGGTGTTTTCGAATCTCCGAGAGCCGTAAAAACAGCTGTACTTATATTGTATATAAACAGAAACGCCATTCCGGCGGCGTAAATATTAAGATAAGTAACCGAATCAGCCATTATATTATCCGGTGTTCCCATTGCCTTTAAAAGCACTTTTGATGATGAAAGACCGACTGCAGTCAGTATAAGAGATAAAATAAGAGATGAGATAATAGAGGTATTAACAGCCGTTTTCATATGCGTAATGCGTTTCCCGCCGAACAACTGTGAGATTACAACAGAGCATCCGATATTTGAACCGTTTGCGACAGCGATAAAAAGCATTGTGATGGGATATGACGCGCCGACAGCGGCAAGTGCGTTAACGCCGGCAAACTGACCTGCCACTATACTGTCAACAGTGCTGTAAAGCTGCTGAAACATAACGCTGATTATCATTGGTAATGTAAATTTCCAAAGTGTTTTATCAGGATTTCCCTTAGTCAGATCTGTGACCATTTTTTTCCTCCATTGCTTTTGTATTAGTAATTATACCTAAAAGAAAGCGATTTGTGAACATAAAATGATAAATTCAGACAGATTTACAGTTTTCTCGAGTTTTAGTTGAAATGTTTGTAAAGTTAATGTATAATGATAATATATTTTTACGTGGGGCGATTTTATTGAAACTGCTTGAAGACAGAATTGTAAAAGACGGTATTGTTAAGCCCGGCAATGTACTCAAAGTTGATTCTTTTTTGAATCATCAGATGGACATTTCTCTGTTTAATGATATGGGCAAGGAATTTAAACGTCTTTTCAATGATACCCCTATAAATAAAATACTGACCATTGAAGCCTCCGGTATCGGTATAGCTTGTATTGCGGCGCAGTATTTTGATAATGTTCCTGTGGTTTTTGCAAAAAAATCTCAGACTGTTAATATTGACGGAGAGGTTTATTCCACTAAAATTGAATCATTTACTCATAAAAGGGTGTATGATGTTATACTTTCAAAGAAATATCTTTCTTCAAAAGATCACGTCCTTATTATTGATGACTTTTTAGCTAACGGGTGCGCTCTGAATGGACTTTTGGATATTGCACAAAAAGCCGGTGCTACTGTTGAAGGCGTCGGTATTGCGGTTGAAAAGGGTTTTCAACGCGGTGGCGAACTTATTAGGCAAAAAGGTATACGTGTCGAGTCTCTTGCCATTATTGAGAGCATGGATGCGGATAGCGGAAACATCGTATTTAAGGAACAGTGACCTTTTATTTTGTATGATACAGGGGGAGAGCTTCTGTTCATAATATTATGTCAAAAAACTGGAGGAAACACAAATGAAAAAGGTTCTCAGCATTCTTTTGTCAGTTGCTATGATCGTTCTTTGCTTTGCAGCGTGCGGCAAGACTGACGGCGATAAAAGCTCGACTGGCAAAGCAGCAAATGTCAAAGTAGGATTCATATTCCTGCATGACGAAAACTCAACCTATGACAAGAACTTTATTACTGCAGCTGAAGAGGCTTGCAAAAAAGCCGGTGTTGAAATTCTTAAAAAGACCAACATCAGCGAAACACAGGCTTGCTATGATGCAGCAGCAGAGCTTGTTGACGAAGGATGCAATGTCATCTTCGCGGACAGCTTCGGCCATGAGCCTTATATAATTCAGGCAGCTAAAAAGTTCCCGGAGGTTCAGTTCTTACATGCAACAGGAACTAAAGCTCATACCGAAGGCCTTTCTAATTATCACAATGCTTTTGCTTCAATATATGAAGGCAGATATCTTGCGGGTGTTGCTGCCGGAATGAAGCTTAACGAAATGATTTCTTCCGGTAAGATTACAGCTGACAAAGCCAAGATGGGTTATGTCGGTGCTTATACTTACGCAGAAGTTATTTCGGGCTACACTTCTTTCTATCTCGGTGCTAAGAGCGTTTGCCCGTCAGTTACCATGGAGGTTACCTTTACCGGTTCTTGGTATGATGAGACTGCCGAGAAAGAAGCCGCTCAGAAGCTTATAAACAATGGTTGCGTACTTATCAGCCAGCATGCTGACTCAATGGGTGCTCCGACTGCTTGCGAAGCTGCAGGTGTTCCCAATGTTTCATACAATGGTTCAACAGTAAGTGCTTGCCCCAACACATTTATTGTATCTTCTAGAATAGATTGGGCTCCTTATCTTGAGTATGCTATTGATTGCGTTAAAAACGGCAAAGCAATTGACACCGATTGGACAGGTACTCTCAGCACAGGATCTGTTGTTCTTACCGATGTTAACACTAAGGCAGCTGCCGAGGGTACACAGGCTAAGATTGATGAAGTTAAGGCAGAGCTTGAAGGCGGTAAGCTTCACGTATTTGATACCTCTGCATTCACTGTAACCGTATCTGACAGCAAAAACAAGAATGCTACTGTTGATGCTGACGGTCATCTTACCGGATACAAGGCTGATATTGACTCCGATGCAGATAACACCGGTGATACCGAGGTCGTTTCTGACGGTTACTTCCATGAGTCAGAAAAGCGTTCTGCTCCTTGCTTCGATGTACAGATAGACGGTATCACTCTTCTTGATACAAAGTTCTAAGATTAAATACACAGATTTATACTGTATCCGTGGCCGATGAAAATCGGCCACGGTATAGTTATTTATTGGGAAATAGTTTTTCAACTGTTTTCAATTATTTTTCAGGACCTTATTCTCGAATGAGTATGGTTTTGAATTTTAAATTTGCGTGAGAAAGGCTGTGTGGATATTTATGGGTTCTCCTTTTGCCTTGGAGTTGAAAGGGATAACTAAGACATTCGGCAGTACAATAGCTAACAAAGACGTTGACTTACAAGTAAAAAACGGTGAAATACTATCTATACTCGGAGAAAACGGCTCCGGTAAGACAACACTTATGAATATGGTTTCGGGAATATATTACCCGGATTCCGGCGAGATTTATGTAGGCGGTAAGGAAGTTGTTATTAAATCTCCGAAAGATGCTTTTGATTTGAAGATTGGAATGATACATCAACATTTTAAGCTTGTTGATGTTTTTAACGCTGTCCAAAATATTGTTTTGGGTGTAAAAGACGGAAACAAATATAATCTGAAAGAGGCCGAAAAGAGAGTTAAGGCTATATGTGATAAATACGGTTTCGTCATTGACTTCGATAAGAAAATTTATGAAATGTCTGTTTCGGAAAAGCAGACAGTGGAAATAATTAAGGTGCTTTACAGAGGTGCTGATATACTAATTCTTGATGAACCGACCGCTGTTTTAACACCGCAGGAAACTGAAAAATTATTCGACGTTCTCAGAAGAATGCGTGAGGATAATAAGTCGATTATAATAATTACACACAAGCTGCATGAGGTGCTTGAAATATCCGATAGGGTAACAATTCTCAGAAAAGGTATGTATGTCGGAACGGTTGAGACGAAAGATGCAACGGAACAATCCCTTACGGAAATGATGATGGGTGAAAAAGTCACTCTCAATATAAAGAGAACTGAGCCTAAGAATACCGAACTACGTATTGATGTTAAGAATCTTTCCGTTAAAAATCACGAGGGCAAGCTTGTGCTTGATAACATCAACTTTACTGCTAACAGCGGCGAAATACTCGGTATTGCCGGTATTTCCGGATGCGGGCAAAAAGAATTACTTGAGTCAATAGCGGGATTACAGCAGACTGTAAAGGGCTCAAGCATATTGTACAAGTCTAAAGACGGAGAAGAAAGTCAATTAGTCGGGAAATCTCCCAAAGAAATCAGAAAGCTTGGAGTTGCTCTTTCTTTTGTTCCGGAGGATAGGCTCGGAATGGGTCTTGTAGGCAATATGGATATTATTGATAATATGATGTTGAGATCTTATAAGGGCGGTCATACGGCTTTTCTTGAACGCAAAGCCCCTAAGGATCTCGCGAATGCGATTATCAAAGATCTTGAAGTTGTTACGCCGAGTGCAGAAACTCCGGTTCGTCGGCTTTCCGGCGGTAATGTTCAAAAGGTTCTTGTTGGTAGAGAAATTGCGTCAAATCCGACAGTTTTAATGGTTGCATATCCCGTCCGCGGACTTGACGTAAATTCTTCATATTTGATATATGACCTTCTCAACAAACAAAAAGAGCACGGGACATCCGTTATATTTGTAGGAGAGGACCTTGATGTTCTTATTGAGCTCTGCGACAGAATAATGGTTATGAACAGCGGAAAAGTAACAGGTATAGTTGACGGCAGAACTGCGAAAAAAGATGAGATTGGCATTCTTATGACGAAAAATACTGACGTGGAGGGAAAAGCATGAGTAATAAAAGTGTTCGTGAACCTCTTTTTCACGTCGCAAAAAGAGGCTATGTTCCTAAATATAAATCTTGGGCTATACGCCTCGGTTCAATCGTTGCCGCTCTTATAGTATGTGCTGTTGTTACTATGATTTTAACCGGCGAAAATCCGATAAGCGTTTACAAAACTATGTTTGAGGGCGCATTCGGAACCGAAAGAAAAATTTGGAAGCTTTTACAAAGTCTTGCAATGCTTCTGTGCGTTTCGCTTGCAATTACGCCGGCGTTTAAAATGCGATTTTGGAATATCGGCGGTGAAGGGCAAGTGCTTATCGGAGGTCTTGCTACCGCGGCGTGTATGATTTTGCTCGGCGGCAAAGTCCCCAATGCACTTTTGATTATTATAATGCTTGTTGCAAGTATTATTTCAGGTGCCGTTTGGGCTTTGATTCCCGCGGTATTTAAAGCTAAGTTTAATACAAATGAAACTTTATTTACCTTAATGATGAACTATGTTGCAATTCAGATTGTTTCGTATTTCTGTATGTATTGGGAAAATCCCAAGGGCTCCGGCAAGATCGGCGTTATTAACAGCAATACCATGGTCGGTTGGCTTCCCACAATCGGAAAGTATGATTATCTTCTGAATATAATAATTGTTTTGATAATAACGATTGCTATGTATGTATATCTCAAGTACAGTAAGCACGGCTATGAGATTTCGGTTGTAGGTGAATCCGAAAATACGGCGAGATACATAGGCATCAATGTTAAAAAAGTTATTATGAGAACCTTGTTCCTTTCGGGTGCTATTTGCGGTATAGCCGGATTTTTACTTGTTGGCGGAACCGATCATACCATTTCGTCGACAACGGCAGACGGTAGGGGATTTACTGCAATAATGGTATCCTGGCTTGCAAAGTTTAATCCGATTTATATGATTTTGACATCATTCCTACTTGTTTTCCTCGATGCGGGTGCCAGTCAGATTTCAATGGTGTTTAATCTCAACGAATCATTTTCTGATATATTGACCGGTATAATTCTTTTCTTTATCATAGGTAGTGAATTCTTTATTAACTACGAATTGAAGTTTAGAAAAACGAAAAAGGAGGTAAAGTAAAATGTTTTCATTGATTACTTTTCTCCATAGAGCTATAATGCAGGGTATACCGCTTCTTTTTGGTTCGACGGGCGAAATTATGACTGAAAAGTCCGGAAACCTTAATCTCGGTATCCCGGGTGTTATGTATATCGGCGGTATGAGCGGTGTTATAGGTGCGTTTCTTTATGAAAATTCGCTCTCATCTCCATCCGATGCAGTCGGATTTCTTGCGGTTATGATTCCGCTTTTGTGCTGCGCTTTGGGTTCTTTACTCGCAGGTTTGATTTATTGTTTCCTCACAGTTACTTTACGAGCCAATCAGAATGTAACGGGTCTTGCACTTACTACTTTTGGTACGGGCTTTGGTAACTTTTTCGGAGGATCTCTTATTAAACTTGTAGGTTCAGACGTTCCGTCGGTAGCACTTACAACAACAAGCAATTACTTCAGAACAACATTACCGGGAGCAGAAACCACCGGATGGTTCGGTAAGCTGTTTTTATCGTACGGATTTTTGGCATATGCAGCTGTAATAATAGCAATTATCTGTTCATATTTCCTGAATCATACCCGTCACGGATTAAATCTTCGTGCGGTAGGCGAAAATCCTGCAACAGCAGATGCTGCAGGAATAAACGTAAACAGAGCCAAATATCTCTCTACCTGTATAGGAAGTGTTATTGCGGGCTTCGGAGGTCTTTATTATGTAATGGATTACGCCAACGGCGTTTGGTCAAATGACGGCTTCGGCGACAGAGGCTGGCTTGCAATTGCGCTTGTTATATTCGCTATTTGGCGTCCGAATCTCAGCATACTCGGTTCTATAGTATTCGGCGGACTCTATATTGTTTATCTTTATGTTCCGGGTGCACTCCGCACACAAGAACTTTATAAGATGATACCATATGTAGTCACAATAATTGTTCTTATCCTTGTAAGTGTAAGAGATAAGAAAGAAAACCAGGGACCGGCATCACTCGGACTTTCATATTTCAGAGAGGACCGATAATTCAAGTAATTATACTTTCTAAACCGTCTGTTGTTTTAAAAAGACGGTTTACAGCAAAATATTAATCAAAAAAGACAGCATAAAGAGTAATTTTTACTCTCTGTGCTGTCTTTTGCTATCTGAAAAAATATTTTATTTGCATCTTTTAATTTAAGTCTGTTTACAGTCGGGGAAAACAAAAAAATTAAGTTGCATCAACATGGTTTTTACCAAATCTTTACTATTTTGTTATTAAAAAGTAATACGAAAGACCTATAATCAATGTATGTAAAATAATAAATACCGGTAAACCTATCATAAATTTTTTGTGAAGAGTTTTATGCCTTATTGCCTTCATAGTTACATACATTGCGGCAGCTCCTCCGAGGGCGGCAAAAGTCATAAGAGTCCTTTCGGGAATTCTCACGGCTTTTTTTATTGCAGCTATTTTGTCGTAAACGGTTATAATTACCGACGGGATTGAAATAGAAATGTAGTAGACAAGTATGTATTGCCAAGCGTCCATAATATCACCGTTACTATAATATAATTTAATCATTTGCTTGTCAATGCGAAAAGGAAGGCTTTAAATGTTTAAAAAAGTTACTGTTATTTTATTTGTGTTGCTGCTTCTATCGTCATGCAGCCTGAAGAACATAAATCTTACTGAACCAGAAAGCGCATCATTTGACAGCGGTAACAATAACTGCCCTAACACCGATGATATTATCGCTGATGAATATCGCGGCGTGTGGATAAACTACAATGAATTGTCAATGAAATCAGTCGGTGGCGGAACTGCCGAAGACTTTAAAAATAAGATCGATACAATGTTTGAAAATATCAAAGCATTCGGGCTTAATACTGTTATTTTTCAGGTCAGACCCTTTTCTGATAGCTTCTGCTCCTCCGAAATTTTTCCATGGTCATCATATATAACAGGCGAGCAGGGAAAGAATCCCGGATATGATCCGTTTCTTATAGCAACAAATGAAGCTGAAAAATACGGATTGAAAATTGAGGCGTGGATAAATCCGTACCGCGTAAGCTATAAAGATAATTTTGACGACTTAAGCGAATCAAACCCGGCTAAACAATGGTACACAGATAATCCTTTGACAGATGATCTGATAATAACGGGCAGCGGAATTTATTATAATCCATCATCAAAAAGAGCACAGAAAATAATCATCGACGGCGTTCGCGAAATAGTGAAAAATTACAATATATCGGCTATACATATGGATGATTATTTTTATCCGACCGTCGATGAAGGAATTGATGTTGATTTATATACAAATTATCGCAATGAAGGGGGAGAACTGTCTCTTGATGATTGGCGCAGGGAAAATGTTAATACTTTTATAAGCGGGCTGTATTCCTCCGTTAAGTCAATAAAACAAGACGTGAAAGTTGTGATAAGTCCTGCAGGGGATATAGAAAAAAATTACTCAATGTTGTACGCGGACGTTTTAAAGTGGTGCTCACAAGGGGGATACGCGGACATTATTATGCCACAGCTTTATTATGGTTTTAAAAACAGCAGTAAGCCGTTTTTAAAAATGTTAAATCTATGGTCGGAGGCGGTTAAAAGCTGTAATGTTAAGCTGTGTGTAGGTCTGGCGTATTATAAAAGCGGAAAAACGGACGACAATGCGGGGGACGGAATAAATGAATGGTGTGAAAACGGCAATATATGTTCCGAAGAAATAATATATTCAAGAAGGAAGGATAATTACTGCGGTTTTTCCGTGTACTCCTATTCTTATTTATTTGCGGAAAACAAGTCGGAAAATGCCGAAAAGGAATACCTAAACATGAAAAATGTGTTATAATAATTAAAATTGATGTGGGATGTTAAGATGCAAGGATTAAAAGAATTGTTTAATAAACAACGTGTAATACTCATATTGTGTCTCGTTATTTTAACGGCGGCAATTGCACTGTTTGCTGTCAGTTCAAATAGTGCTGAGTCATTACCTGTTTTTCGTTATACCGATAATAATTCCTCTGCGAAAAATATTTCTTATACTGATAATTATGGATTGGGACAGGCAAAGCTGTGTATAATAAACGTTCCTTATTCCGAAACTATACCTGCTGACAGCGTGAGTGATAAATCGGATCCGCATTGTTCACCGCTTCCGGACGGTACGATTGATTACTACGTTGATGAAAAAATCATTGATAATAAAGAATATGTGTTTCTCGGTTCAGGCAAAATAATAAAAAAAGATGAGTGCAATGTTGTTGACGGCTTTGTTTTGCCTGAAAATTCAATAAGCGTTGCCTCCGTAAACACAGAAAATCAGACAGTTTTATTGCTTAATACTGATTGGAAAGTACCGTTTAATACAGATTTTCCCGATCAACAATACTATACCGGTTATCTTGAACGTGCATATAATGTTAAATTTTTTAATGCATCGTATTTGGATTTTACTTTTTACTATACTGACAGTGCTGTCGGAAAACTCAATTTTAACGGCAGTAAAATAATAGATCGCGGCGAATGGCTAAAATGTGATAACGGAACTTGTGTATTGCGTCTGTATCTTAAAACACCGGGTGTGTTTTACGGTTACACCGTTTCCTATACAGCAGACGGCAAGCTGTCAATTGTTTTCAAGGATGCGCCGGACAAACTGTCAGATGCAATCGTAGCACTTGATGCCGGCCATGGAGGTAAGGACTGCGGAACTATCGGTGTGAACGGTATATATGAGTCGGAGGTTAACCTCAATATAACTCTTTCGGTTAAGGAAAAATTGGAAAAAGCAGGAGTAAATGTTATATTGACACGTTCCGATAATACTTTTTTGTCTGTTGATAAAAGACAGTCTATGGCTCGTTACAGCGGCGCTGATTTGTTTGTTTCGGTACATAATAATTTTTCCGAGAGTGTTTCGTCTCTTTCGGGTCCCGAAGTGTATTATTACAGAGCAAATTCTGAATTGCCTGCACGTCTTATTTTAAGCGGACTTGAAGAGAGTTGGAAAAATATTTATGCAGATAACCCCGGTATGAGAGCTAAAATTATACAGCCGGACGGCAGCAAACGCTTCTTTCCGTATAAGGTTACAAGAATTGAGGAATGTCCGTCGGTTCTTGTGGAGTGCGGCTATTTTTCAAATCCTACAGAGTGTACCGTACTCAGTAACCGTAATTCACAAGAAGTTATAGCTGACGGTATAGCAAAAGGTATAATTTACTATTTGAATGATATGATATCTGAAAATAAGACTTGATTATTTGTCGATATTTTGTTATTTTATTGTTATAAACAATAAAAGGACAGTATTATGAAAAGCCGCAGAATTTTTAAAATAATATTAATTACAGCCGTATTGGTGATTGTTCTGTCTATTCCGGCTTTTGCGACTGCAAAAAACGGTGTAGTTAAAAGTAAAGCAAACGTCAGAAGCGGGCCCGGAACTTCGTATTCTTTGGTTTACAAAGATCTTCCGGCGAACACTCAGATAATTATTATCGATAGGGTCAAGTGCAACGACGGAACAACTTCTAAAGATTGGTACAGAGTTGAATTTAATTACGGCGGTAAGTTTTACGAAAACTGTTATGTTTCAACAGGACTTGTTACCGTTACAAGCGACAGCGGTATCTCGGACGAAGTCCCCGAACTCTATAACAGCTATATAGATAAGCTTAAAAAAGCACATCCGAATTGGAATTTTAAGTTTTTATACACCGGTCTTTCGTGGGATGAGGTGCTTGAAAATGAAAACGTTAGCGGCAGAAGTGCTCTTCAAGTCCCTCCGTACGATAAAAAATACTTATCCACGACAGATAAAACATATAATCCGTCAACAGGCACTTGGACACCGATTGACGGCAAGACTTGGTTTCAAGCGTCAAGCGATGTTGTCTCATATTATCTTGATCCGAGAAACTTTTTGACAAAAGAAAGCGACATTTTCCAATTCGAAACATTGTCCTATGATAAAAATGCACAAACGCTTTCCGGCGTCGAATCAATGTTAAAAGGTACTTTTATGGAAAATTCCAAAATCAGTACCGGAGAAAAAGAGAATGTCGGAGGCTCTTGTGATTTAAATTCGGACAATAAAACCGACATAGCGGACGCCATGATGCTGTTTCAGTATTCTGCAGGCAACCTTGCTGACTTAGGCAGCGGCAAAGACATTGCCGACCTTAACGGAGACGGTGAGATTGATGTTGCCGATGCTATGATATTATTTCAATATGTAGGCGGTTCAAGAAAAACGATCGGTAATAATACAGAGACTGATGTTACGGTAACATATGCGCAGGCGTTTATGAACGCCGCTGAATCGTATGACGTCAGCCCATATCATTTGGTATCGCGAGTTATTCAGGAAGTCGGATCTAACGGCAGTCGCTCCGTAAGCGGTACAGAGCCTGGGTATGAGGGTATATATAATTATTATAATATCGGTGCTTATCAAAGCAGCGATCCGGTAATAAATGCGCTTAAATGGGCTTCAACGCCCTCATCCAATGAAAAATACTTGCGTCCTTGGAACAGCAGATATAAAGCGATACTCGGTGGGGCTAAATACATAGCTACGGGCTATATCAGTGTCGGTCAAAATACTCTGTATCTTCAAAAGTTTGATGTAGTTGCAAACGGCGGTCTGTATTCACATCAGTACATGTCAAACATAATGGCCGCAAGCTCAGAAGGAATAAGAACATATAATAAGTACAGTAATATGGGGCAGCTTTCAAACTCATTTACTTTTCTTATTCCGGTTTACGATAATATGCCGAATCTTCCTGCCGGAGTTAAGCCGACAAGATAATATTAAAAAGCTCTGAGAGATATCTCAGAGCTTTTTTTCGTAAAGCGTATACTCTTGATTTGCCAAAGTGTCTAAAAGTATTTTATTCGAAGTAATTTCACGTCTGCTGATAATTCCGGCAAGTCCCTCATTTCCTTTTTGATGGTGGTCTGATCCGGCTGTCTTTTTTAGCCCGAATTTTTCCGCCCAAAGAGCAGCAATGTCGTTGTGTGAGTCATGTTCAATATTTCTGTTGCACACTTCAATACCGTCAAGATATTTGACATTTGTTATTTTCATTCCGAATCTGAACGGATGAGCCTGATATATCATTAAGCCGTTTTTTCGCGCAAGCGCGGAAAAGCTTGATATATTCATATTTAAAAGATCTTTATTATCTCTCAAAAAACTCTCTTCTACGCCGTAAACAAGATAATCATTCAGGTCACTATCGGAATCAAACCGAAGCTCCATGCCCAGTAATATGTTTATTCGACCGTTTGCCGCTTCTTTGGCTGAATTAAAGCCCTTCAAAAAAATGTCAACTTTATCCTGCCAATTAAGACTGTCATAATTATATTTGTAATAAGTGTGTGTGCTGAAATGATCGGTTACAACTATTGTATTATATCCGAGAGATATATAGCTTTCAACTGTTTCCGCCGCCGGCATTTTACCGCAATTACTGGTTTCTTTTGTGTGCAAATGCATTTCAGTTAAATATTTATTTATCATATATACACCTCTGAAAAAACTTATTTTATTTTACAACTTTTTCGTCTGTGTGTCGATAGTTAACAGTATTTTCTGCTAAAGTTACAATATTTTTAAATTGCTTTTTTTGTGATTGTATATTATTATATTTTTAAGTTTAACTGACCTTGGAGGAAGAAATCATGAGTCCATGTAATTGCGATAAGAATAAAATCAATCTTTCGCTGATTGACGATGTGTTGGATGAATATGCAGCCGTTCCCGGCAGCCTTATTACAATACTGCAAAAAGCACAGGATATTTACGGCTATCTGCCGACCGACGTAATAAAATACATTTCAGATAAAACGGGTATAAAACCCGCTAAGATAATGGGCGTTGCGACTTTTTATACTCAATTCAGATTAAAACCCGTCGGCAAATACCTTATTATGTTGTGTAAGGGTACTGCGTGTCACGTAAACAATTCCGATCTAATTGAAAAAACTATTATAGAAACCCTCGGCATACACGACGGTGAAACAACCGACGACGGTCTGTTTTCGCTTAAAAATGTTGCGTGCCTCGGCTGCTGCAGTCTTTCTCCGGTTATGATGATTAACGGTGAAACATACGGTTCGCTTACTCCGGATAAGACAAAAAAAATAATCAACGATATCAGAGATAAGGAGTGCGCCTTATGAAAATTGTAGTTGGAGAAGGCAGCTGCGGTATAGCTGCAGGAGCAGCTAAGGTCTATGACAAGCTTGCGTCTGCTTTGGACAAGAGTAACGAACTTACCATAACAGGATGTATAGGTATGTGCTTCTTGGAGCCGATTGTTGACATTTACGATAACGGCACTCTTACGCGGCTTGTAAAGGTTTCGGAAAACGACTGCGAGAGAATAGCAAAGGCAGTTAACTCCGATGATTTGTCAACGGTAGAGGACCTTAAAATATCCGAGGACGACGAGCTCTTTTTAAAAAAGCAGACTCGAATTGCTTTGAGGCATTGCGGCATTATAAATCCCGAAAAGATCAGCGACTACGAAAATACAGACGGATATAAGGCTGTAAGAAAAGTTCTTTCCGAAATGACGCCTGAGCAGGTAATTGAGGAAATCAAAATTTCCGGCCTTGCCGGTCGCGGCGGTGCCGGGTTCCCGACGTGGTTTAAATGGAATGCCGCGCGTTCTTCGGACGGTACGGAAAAATATTTGATTTGTAATGCGGATGAGGGCGACCCGGGCGCATTTATGGACAGGGCTGTTATCGAGGGCGATCCGCATAACCTGATAGAGGGTATGCTTATAGGCGCATATGCCATAGGTGCGAAAGAAGCAATTGTTTATGTAAGGGCGGAATATCCGCTTGCTATAAAACGACTCGAAAAAGCCATAAAACAAGCAACCGAAAAAGGTTATCTCGGCAACAATATTTTCGGTAGCGGATTTTCTTGTAAAATGCGAATTAAGGCAGGAGCCGGTGCTTTTGTGTGCGGAGAAGAAACCGCGCTTATTGAGTCTCTTGAAGGTTCACGCGGTATGCCGCGCCTCAAGCCTCCTTTTCCGGCACAGGCCGGGTACTGGCATAAGCCGTCTAATATAAATAATGTTGAAACCTTCGCCAATGTTTCGTGGATAATATTAAACGGCGGAGCCGCTTTTGCCTCTATGGGAACCGCCGACAGTAAGGGTACAAAGGTATTTGCGCTTACAGGTAAAATTAAAAAAGGCGGTCTTGTTGAGATTCCGATGGGAAAGACCTTACGTGATGTTATCTTTGACATCGGCGGAGGAATTAAATCAGATAAAAAATTTAAAGCCGTTCAGATGGGCGGTCCTTCCGGCGGATGTATTCCGAATGACTTACTTGATACCGTTATTGATTATAAAGCACTCGGTGCTACCGGGGCAATTATGGGCTCGGGCGGTATGGTTGTTATGGATGAGAGCACATGTATGGTCGGTATGGCGAAATTCTTCCTTGATTTTACCGCTAAAGAGTCATGCGGTAAATGTGTGCACTGCCGTCTCGGAACAAAGCGTATGCTTGAAATCCTTACGCGAATAGTTGACGGTAAAGGGGAGAAAGGCGATATAGAGCTACTTGAGGAGCTTTGCTATGCCGTTAAAGACGGTGCGCTTTGCGGCCTAGGTCAAACTGCACCTAACCCGGTGCTTACGACGCTTAAATATTTCAGGAATGAATATGAAGCGCATATTAAAGATAAAAAATGCCCTGCCGGCGAATGTACAGCGTTGGTTACTTATAAAATAGATAAAAATAAATGTGTCGGATGTACATTATGTGCAAGGAACTGTCCTGTATCTGCAATAAGCGGTATTGTGAAAAAACCGCACGAAATAGATTCGCTTAAATGCATTAAGTGTGGTAAATGTAAAGAAAACTGTCGTTTCGGTGCGATAGAGGTGTTATGATGAAAGAAATCAGTGTTATTATTGACGGTAAAAAAATAAAAGTACCCGAAGGTACTACCGTGTTACGGGCTGCTGCCGACAACGGCATAGAAATACCGAATCTCTGTTTTGACGGAAGAGTTGAGCTGTACGGTGCCTGCGGACTTTGTGTTGTTGAGGCTGAGGGAATACCGAAGCTTTTACGTGCTTGCTCAACAAAGCTTAATGACGGTATGATTATACATACTGAAAGTGAGCGAATCCTGCGTGCCCGTAAAACGGCTTTAGAGCTTCTTTTATCGGATCATGATGGAGACTGTAAAGCACCGTGTACACTCGCTTGCCCGGCTAATACGGATTGTCAAGGGTATGTGGGGCTTATTGCAAACGGGGAATATAAAGAAGCGGTTAAGCTGATAAAAGATAAAATTCCTCTGCCGTCATCCATAGGTAGGATCTGTCCGCATCCTTGTGAAAAAAAGTGCAGAAGACAATTTGTTGACGAACCTATTTCAATAGCCGGTCTCAAAGCTTTTGCTTCGGATATGGATATGGCAAGCAACGACAAGTATGTGCCTTACGTCGAGCCTGATACAGGCAAACGTGTTGCAATTGTCGGCGGCGGGCCGGGAGGACTGACAGCCGCCTATTTTCTCAGGAGGCTGGGGCACAGCGTCAATGTGTTTGATATGATGCCGAAAATGGGTGGAATGCTCCGATACGGTATACCTGAGTACAGACTGCCTAAAAAGCTTCTTGACAGAGAAATTTCACAGATAGAAGCCCTCGGAGTTAATTTAAAAAATAATGTTAAGCTCGGCCGCGACATTGAACTTGAAGAATTACGACACGATTTTGATGCCGTAGTTGTAGCTGCCGGAGCTTGGAAAAGCAGCTCAATGAGAATTCCCGGTGAAGAATTGAACGGTGTTTTTGGTGGTATTGATTTCTTGCGAGAAGTGTCGCTTGGGAATGCTCCGGTAATAGGCAAAACTGTTGCCGTTATAGGCGGCGGAAACACCGCAATGGATGCGTGCCGCACCGCAGTTCGTCTCGGGGCTGAAAAGGTTTATGTTATTTATCGCCGTACAAGAAATGAAATGCCTGCCGAAGAGCTTGAGATAACTGAAGCAACTGAAGAGGGTGTTGAGTTTAAATTTCTTAATAACCCCATTGAATTTATTGGCGAAAACGGAAAGCTTAAAGCCGTAAATCTGCAAAAAATGAAGCTCGGCGAGCCGGATTCGGGCGGAAGGCGCAGGCCTGAACCGATTGTCGGTGACACGGAAATGTTATATCTGGACTCTGCCGTTATGGCTATCGGTCAACATCCGGATTTATCAGGTCTTGACGGTTTGGATACGACAAAACGTAATACTATATTTGCCGATGAGGGAACATTCAGAACGTCGCTTGACGGAGTTTTTGCAGTAGGTGACATTACAAATAAAGGCGCCGATATTGCAATTTCGGCTATCGGAGAAGCACAAAAAGCGGCCGTGGTCATTGACAGATTTTTAAATGGCGAAAGCGTAAAATACAAAAAGCCTTTCCGAGTTGAAAGAGAATTGCCATCGGATTATTTTGCCCGATTTGAAAAAGCAAAACGCCAGACTGCAGATGTTTTACCTGCACTCGAGAGGAAAAACAGCTTTAAGGAAGTCTCTAAGGGATTTACCGAGGAGCAGGCCAAAGCCGAGGCGATGCGCTGCCTTGAATGCGGTTGCCATGATTTCTTTGATTGTAAGCTTATAAAGTATGCAAATAAATACAATGTTAAGCCGGAAAAATTTAATGGAACGAAGCACAGCAGAAACAATGAAAACAAATCTTCGCTTATAATAAGAAATGTTGACAAGTGCATTCTTTGCGGACTTTGCGTCAGAGTCTGTGACGAAGCAATGGGCAATACGGCATTAGGTCTTATCGGTCGCGGATTTGATACTGTTGTTTCGCCTGAGTTTGGACTACCACTCGAAAAAACGGATTGCTCTTTTTGCGGTCAGTGCGCGGTTGTTTGTCCTACGGGTGCAATTATCGAAAAGCAGCCGTGTGTCAAAAACCTTACCGTTAAGGAAGAAATCGTAAATTCCGTGTGTAATCTTTGCTCCGCACTTTGCAAAACCGAAATCCACAAAATCGGAAATACTGTAATTCGTATTAAACCGTCAGGGGAAAACGGTCTGCTGTGCAAAGCGGGTAAGTTCTCAGTGTTTGCCCTTAATGACTTAAAAGCCCAGGCGTTGACCAACCAAAGTGAAATGCTACAAGCGGTCAAAAAGATTGTTTCGGAGGCTGACAGAAGTAATATTTCGGTTGTTCTCGGTCCATCTGTCACCGTGGAAGAAATCAAGTCTGCATTTAATATTACAGATAATGTTTTTGCAGAGCTTAATCCGTCTGCCGCTGCATTCAGAGCTTTTGAAAAATACGGAGTAAAATCGGTTGAGGATATGCCTTATAAAGATGTATGTATTCTTGTAAAGAGCACATTCGATAATGTTAAAAAAGGCACTTTAATTGCAATTGACTTTAAACAAAATGCGGAAGCCGATATTTCAATAGTGTGCGCACCTTTTGTCTCTGACAGCGGAACATATATTGATGCTGATGGTGTTAAGCATTTGAATTGCGCGATAAAAAGTGCTCTGCCGACGGCTTTGTCGGTTATGAAGGCACTCATAATCAAAAACTTTGATGAAAAAACCGAAGATGTTCATGAAAGCTCTGCGATTCACAAAGAAATAATCAGGAAGGGCGGAGCGTACAGGCAGAACCTAAGCGATTCGTTTGTAAAGACTTTTACAGATATTTACTAAAATATTTATTTGTGAGATTTATAAAAATTTTTATAAAGGAGTTTTAACTATGAAAAGAAAAACAAGTAAATTTTTTGCAGCGTTAATATCGGTAATTGTTACCGTTTCGGTATTGACTGTTACTGTTTTTGCTGCGGACACAAAGGGCCTTTCGTCGGGTCTTAAAAAATATCTTTCAAATCCCGTAAACACACAATTTGATTTTTCGGATACCTCGGTTGTTGACAATGACGCCGATTGGACTGTTTATGTACTTTCAAGATGCGGCGAAAAAGATGTATATCCGGAATATTCGGAATACATAAATAACGCAGTCAAAGAAAATTATGCATCATTAAAGCCGAGTGATTTAGCAAGAATTACGCTCTCGGCTAAAGCGTATGGATTGGATCCTGAAAATATCGGAGGAAAAGACCTCATTTCCGCACTGAAGTCAGTTGATTATTCCTCACAAACCTATATGAGCAGCATTACTTATCCTCTTACGGCTCTTAACTTTGCAGAGGAAAATATAAGTGCCGAGATGCTTGATACAATGCTTAAAACAATAATAGCCGGTCAGCAAAGCGACGGTGGATTCCCTTATTGCACCGTAGATATGGGATACGGAATATCATCGGACGTTGATACAACCGCTATGACAGTTCAGGCCTTGGCTAAATACTATAATACCGACGAAAGAGTTAAAGACTCTGTTGACAAAGCCCTCGCTTATATCAAAACCCAACAGTTTGATGACGGTTCTTTTGGATATGTGGCTTGGAACTCTAAAAGCGGCGAGAGCACCTCTCAGGTGATAATCGCACTTTGCATGCTTGGAATTGATCCCACGGGAAGCGAATATTCTAAAGCCGACGGCAACCCTGTGTCTGCATTGGCTCAGTTCGTCGATTCTTCTACGGGTGCGGCGCTTGACTACAGCAATCAGCCGAATACACTCTCTTCTTATCAAATGCTTATGGCTCTTAATTCCTACGAGAGATTTAAAAACGGCGAGGCCAACATTTACACATTTGAGCATGCTTCGACTCCGGAACCCGGCTCTGATAAGACGTCAGGTACCACATCGGTTACCAAAACCGAAACGGCTGAAGCAACAACCGTTAAGACTGTCGACATTCCGAGAACAGGCAGTTCAAACATAATTTTAATGTCTTCTGCCGCTTTAATGGTACTTTCGGGTGTCATTATTGCTTCAAAAAAGAATAATGAAGAGCAGTAATCTCAAAAGGCTCTGCTATGTTGTTTTAGCCTTTGTATTAGCATTTTCAATGTCTTCATGTAAACGTGAAGACATTGTTTCAAATACAGTTGTTGACAGCACAGAAAGTACGTCGCTGTGTGAAACAGAATCCGCAACCGAAAATGTCGATGAAAGCTTTAGTGCTGATTCGGAACCGGTGAGTGAATTACGCTCTATCGAAAAAAATTCAGCCAAACAGAAGCACATAAAAAATGATAACGGCACTGTTAAGGAGACTGACGACAACAATAACGTCGGCAACGATGCGGAACAAATTGAAAACAACACAGCTAACACTTATACATTATCAATAACCTGTATTAATGCGGTTAACTATGCGAACAGCCATAATATGTCTTTGCCTGCCGCAATTCCGTCTGACGGTGTAATACTAAAATCTGTTACAGACGAATTTAACGCCGGAGATTCTGTTATGAAAGTGTTAAAAAGCACATTAAAGGCTAACGGCATTTCTTATCAGATTACATCAGGAGGATATGTAAGAAGTATAAGCGGTCTTGCAGAATTTGATTGCGGTCAGGGAAGCGGATGGATGTATAAGGTTAACGGTGTGCTGCCAAATGTTTCATGCAAAAGCTACAAGCTGACGAACGGTGACAAAATAGAGTTCGTTTTTACATGTAACCTCGGTAATGATGTTTGATTTTTACTATAAAAAGCTTCGGGTGACATTCTTTTCACCCGAGGTTTTTCTTTTTTATCCATTGTTTTGTTAACAAAGTGTAAATTTCGTTGATAAATCAGTGTTTTTACTTGTCTATTATTTTTTGCTATGCTATTATATTAAAATATAAAAGTAAATTTGGAGTGACCGTTTTTGTTAATAACCGAGACATTTATGGACAACGGATTGTCAACGTCATTTGAAGTTTTTCCGCCTAAAAATAATGCACCTTATAAGCCGGTAGAGGACGCCGTTGATAAGCTTGCTGTTTATCATCCCGACTTCATCAGCGTTACATACGGGGCAGGCGGGGGTACATCTGTTAATACTCCGAAAATAGCCGCTCATATACAAAATGACCTCTCTATTCCTGCACTTGCTCACCTTACGTGTGCTTCTTCTACCAAAAAAGAGCTTGACAAAATTATAAATGATCTCGGTGCTGCCGGCGTTAATAATATACTTGCTCTTCGCGGAGATCTTCCGGACGGATATGACCCTGATAATCCCGATTATTATCATTACGCATATGAATTGATTGAAGCTATTAAATCAAAAGGTGACTTTTGCATAGGTGCTGCATGCTATCCGGAATGTCACCCGGAAGCCGAAAGTCTGCAAAAGGATATTGAAAATTTAAAAATAAAAGTTGACAGCGGCGTCGATTTTTTAGTTACACAAATGTTTTTTGACAACAATGTAATGTACAGCTTCCTTTACAGAGCATTGAAAGCGGGCATAGATGTTCCGGTTATAGCAGGCGTTATGCCTGTAATTAACGCTAAACAAATTAAGCGTTCCTGCGCTCTTTCTCAGACCTCATTACCGCCGCGATTCAGACGTATGATGGACAGATTTATTGATGATCCGGAAGCTTTAAAGCAAGCCGGTATAGCATACGCCACGGAGCAAATAATAGATTTGATATCTAACGGCGTAAGCGGCATACACATATATACAATGAATAAACCGGAGGTTGCCGGAAAGATAATGGAGAACTTGTCCTCGGTACTTTCTGCGAGGTGATTTACATGTTCGGCTACGTAAGGATTTATAAGCCTGAGCTTAAGATTAAAGATTACGAAACCTATAAAGCCGCTTATTGCTCGGTATGCCGTGCGCTCGGAAGACATTACGGCGTTATTGCAAGAGGTCTTTTGAGCTATGATGCAACCTTTCTTTATTTGTACAGAGCTGCAATTTCCGAAGCTGCGGATTGCAAATACGAAAAAGGTGTGTGTCCGTTTAATCCTCTCAAGAAATGCGGCTATATATGCGGGCAAGACAAAGCGTTTGAGTTTGTTGCGTCGGTTACAGTAATTTTATCGTATTTTAAATTGATTGACAGTATTAACGACAGCGGCTTTTTCAAAAGATTTTTTTGTCGACTCGCATTACCGTATATGAAAAGAAAATATAAAAAAGCAAAAGCTCTTTATCCGGATTTGTGTGCCGTTATAGAAAAAACTATGAACGAACAAGCTCAAATTGAAAATGAAAAGACCTTATCAACAGATCTTGCGGCCGATCCAAGTGCAAAGGCTTTGGCTGCAATAATGACTTACGGCATACAAAACGAAGAAAAGAGACTCATATCGAAAAGAGTCGGTTATTGCCTCGGCAGATGGGTATATCTGACCGATGCATACGATGATATTACAAAAGATTTAAAGAGCCATAATTACAATCCGTTCATTGAGAAATATAAGATTGAAAGCAAAGCGTTTGATCGTGAACCTATAATCAAATCATTGCGGCTTACCGCAAATGAAGCTGCGCTTGCTTTTAATTTGCTCGATATAAAATGCTATAAAGAAATTCTTGAAAACATTATTTTTGATGGTCTTGAGAATCAACAAAAAATGATTACTGAAAAAGATAAAGAGGTGAGCAGATAAATGAATACAGATCCGTACAGAGTTCTTGGTGTCGGCAGAAATGCCTCAAATGATGAAATAAAAGAAGCATACCGAACGTTATCCAGAAAGTATCAGTCGGACAATTATTCGAGCAGTCCGCTCTCCGATATTGCCGAGAAAAAAATGGATGAACTTGACAGAGCATACGATGCCATCATGGCCGAACGCTATGGAGACAACGCTGCATCTTATGGTCCTTCTTACAACACTTCCACTCAACACAACGGTTATTACGGTGCTGATAACGGCTATGGAAATTCACAGTACCCGGATGTAAGAGCGCAAATTCGGTCCGGAAGAATTGATGATGCTGAAACGATTCTTGACGGTATTCCGAAGGATATCAGAAATGCCGAGTGGTATTTTTTAAAAGGTCAGGTTCAGCAGAGGCGCGGTTGGTTTGATGAAGCATATAAAAATTACTCCACCGCTTGCAGTATGGAACCTCAGAATCGAGAATACACAGATGCTTTTAACAATTTGAATAATAACGCATCAGGCGGATACCGTACTTCTCATGAAAAAGGAACAGGGTGTAGTGCTTGTGACATTTGTTCGGGACTTATGTGTGCCGATTGCTGTTGCGAATGTATGGGCGGCGATTTAATCCCATGGTGCTGAGCTATGAATAAGAGCTTTTATAAAAATTCGACGAAAACCGCAATCGGCGGTATTATTGCAGCTTTGTCAATTGTTCTTATGCTTTTGACTTCGGCGATACCGACACTTACGTATGCCATACCTGCTATTGCCGGTCTTTTGCTTGTTATAATAGTTATTGAAGTTAACAAAAAATGGGCTTTCGGTGTTTATTTCGTAGTCGGCGTGCTCTCGATGTTGCTTGTTGCCGATAAAGAGGCGGCCGTTATGTATGTGATGTTTTTCGGCTACTATCCGATTATTAAGGCTATGGTTGAGAAAAAACTCAACAAAGCACTGTCTTGGACCGTTAAATTTATAATATTTAATATCTCAATGATATTGGCGTTTTTAATTGTCACCTATGTATTCAAGGTTCCGTTTGAAGAGATGAAAAAGTATGGTGCCGCAGCCGCATGGATTTTGTTGGCTCTCGGCAATGTTGTGTTTTTAATCTATGATATAGCTCTTACGCGTCTCATTACTTTATATATGCTGAAGTGGCGTAAAAGCTTTAAAAGGATATTTAAATCATAAACGGAACTTTTTTACGCTTGTTTCTCTTTTCAAAAGAGAAAATATGAGTTATAATATAAAAAAACATTTCGGAGGTTAATTATGCTTTCTAAAGAAAGAGTACTTGAGGTATTAAAAGAAGCAGGTGTTTTACAGGAAGGACATTTCCTTTTAACATCAGGCAGACACTCAAATAAATATCTTCAGTGTGCAAAGATTTTCTGTAATACAAAGTACAGCGAAGAGCTCTGCGCAGATCTTGCTAATAAGTTCAAAAATGACGATGTGGAAGTAGTAATCGGCCCCGCCATGGGAGCAGTCCAAATGGCGTATGAAGTCAGCCGCGCTCTCAAATGTAAAAACTTTTTTACCGAGCGTGATGAAAACGGCAAGATGACTCTCAGACGAGGCTTTGTTATTGAGAAGGGTCAGCGTGTCCTTGTTGTAGAGGATGTTGTGACCACAGGTGGCTCTGTTCGAGAAGTAATAAATCTTGTCAACGAAGCAGGCGGTGTTGTTGTCGGTGTTGGTTCTATTGTAGACAGAACCGACGGAAAAATTGATTTCGGCGTTCCGTATAAGGCTGTATATTCGGCTGATGTTGTTTCGTGGGAAGCTGCTAATTGTCCGCTTTGCCGTGAAAGCGGATTACCGCTTGTCAAGCCCGGCAGCAGAAAGATAAAATAAAATGTCCGACTCAAGCCGTAATTTGCACGAAAACCATCGAGCAAGAGTAAGAAAAAGATTTGAACACGAAGGTTTGAAAACTTTTGCCGACCATAATGTGCTTGAACTTTTACTTTTTTATTCCATTCCGCAAAAGGATACAAATGATATTGCTCACAGATTGCTTGACGAATTCGGCTCTCTTTCGGCTGTGTTTGATGCACCTAAAGATGTGCTTATGAATATTGTCGGTGTAGGAGAGAATACAGCTACCTTAATTAAGCTTATGCCGGAACTGTTTTCTCGTTATGAGCAGGATAAAATCAAAAACGAAAGTATTGTTCTTAATTCTGCCGAGTCTGCCGGTAAATATTTTATGTCGCGGTTCATCGGGGCTAATACCGAAAAGCTTTATGCTGTTTGTCTTGATAATAATTGCAAAGTGAAAAAGTTTGTTGAAGTTTCGGAAGGTAATCCTGATTACACCGATCTTAATATGCGTAAGCTTGTAAGTGAGGCTATCAACACAAATTCCTCTTCGGTAATTATATCGCATAATCATCCGTCAGGAGTTGCGGCTCCTTCTGCTGCTGACGTTGATGCGACGCGAGCCCTTATTTTGATGCTGAAAAAGCTTGGAATTAGGGTAAATGACCATATAATAGTTGCAGGAAAAAATTACTTTTCAATGGCAACCAGCCGAAAATTCGAGTATTTGTTTATGTAATAAAAAACGCTCTCTAATGAGAGCGTTTTTTAATTATTGGTTAGAATCGATATTAAATATATTTTTTTATTTCCTGATTTATTTTTTCGCGATTTTCAAGCAGCCAAGAATTACTGTGCGGATATTCGGAAAAGGTTATAGGCTTGTCTGTAGAATCCTCCATAAGCTTAACAACGGCTTCTTTTCCGATTTTTGTTTCTAAAAGCTGCAACGCCATCATATCCTGCAGTCCGTCATAAAACACATTTAGCCTCAGTGAATTTAATGGCATAAAGTTATCTCCCGGATAAACTACGAAAGAATCTCCCGAAGCAAAAGCTTTTCCGGCATCGGTCACCTTGTATGGGTCAATAGGCTTTCTGGAATACTGGCTGAAGTAAAAATTGTAGCCCCAGTGAAGAAATCCTTTGACTGAGTATTTGTACATTTGGTAACCGAGAATTCTGTTCCTGACAGACGGCATTGAAAAAAATCTGTTAGAAACATTTTTTGACGATTGTGCGCTGCAATAATATGTCCAAAGCTCTTCGGTTTTTCCTATAAAGCTATCAATATAGTCGTTAGCAGGTATCGGGTAGCGAACATTGCAAATTTTAGCAAGCGGATAAGAAGACATCGCATCTATTATTTTGTATTCCGGGAAAAGATGATGGATTATTCTGCTTGCTTTTTTATATGACATAAGACAACTGAACGGGGGCTCATCAGATACATGAACCAATACATTGTTTTCAAGATTTTCTTTTCGTAAAAAACTTTTTAACGCAAAGGCAAATTGACGTAAAAAGTGTTTGTATTCAATTCCGGTTGCTTTTGTGTTCCACCCGAAAATTTTCTCCACTTTCCCATTTACGCAAGCTTCTATTTTTGGCGCGTGTTTCGCTCCCCATTGTGTGAAGAAGTGTGACAACTCAAAGTATTCGATTCCACACTCTTTAGAGATGCTTATCCACTTTTTCAATAGCGAAAAATCAAAAGAGTAAGCACCGTTTCCGGCAGTATTTATCTTAACGAGTTGAACGGTAGGACGTTCCTTGCCGATTTCGGTATCAAGCGGCGGTGTGAAAATCGGTGTTAAAACGCAGTTCATACCGTATTTTACGGCTTTATTCAAATAATTACGCAATGCTTCCCAATATTCATCGGTAAATGCTTTGAAGCCGTAATACGTCATAAGGCAGTCGGTGTGAATCCAATTTGTGTAAATAAGAGTTTGCTTTGGCAAAAGTGCGTCAATTACTTCAACAGATAACTCTGTTTTATATGTGATGCTTTTTGTTCTTGCTGTTACTACTATATTGTGGTTGCCGCTCGGTAAAAGTTTTTCCCCACTAGGTGAAATTTCAATCCAAAAGGCGAAGGTTCCTGAAGAGTCAAAAGAACAGCCTTCGGAAACAGGAAGTAAAAGATCGGGATATAGTCCCGGTACTTTTTTTATGTAAAAGTTATCGGTTCTTTTCGGTGCTGCCAAGTCGCTAGGCACGTTTTTGACAACAGAGATGTTAAGAAAATCATTTAGCGAGGAGGCTATATCAATATTTATAAATTCACCATCAGTTATATCTAAAGCTATTTGAAAAGACTTTTTTTCATTTTTCAGCATTGAAAAATGCTTTAACTCCGTGAGGTCCGATATATCTGAATCGATAAAAATTTTTTCAAGTGATGAGACTGCTTTAATTGATTTTAACAAAATTAACACATCCGGATACTTTTTTGTCTATTTTACAAAAAATTGAGCCGTTTGTAAAGCCGCAATTGTGTTATAATTTGCTTGCACATATTAAACAGTAATGGTAAAATATATGTCTGTGAAAAAATTTGTGAGGGTGAATAGTTTGAAATACAGAGAAAATCTCAGAAACGTAGCCATTATAGCTCACGTTGACCACGGTAAAACTACACTTGTGGATCAGCTCTTAAGACAGAGCGGTACATTTAGGGATAATGAGGTGGTTCAGGAGCGCGTTATGGATTCAAATGATATTGAACGCGAGCGCGGAATTACCATTCTTTCCAAAAATACATCTGTTCATTATAAAGGAATAAAAATCAATATTGTCGATACTCCCGGTCATGCCGATTTCGGCGGTGAGGTTGAACGTATACTCACAATGGTTGACGGTGTTCTTTTGCTTGTTGATGCCTTTGAGGGCTGTATGCCGCAGACAAGGTTTGTTTTAAAAAAGGCACTTGCACTTAATAAAAAAGTAGTAGTTGTTGTTAATAAGATTGACAGGCCGGGTGCTCGTCCTGCCGAAGTTATAGACGAGGTCCTTGATTTGTTTATTGAACTCGGCGCGAATGACGATCAGCTTGAGTTCCCGGTTATATATGCTTCCGCTAAAGACGGATATGCATCGCATAATCCCGATGACAGAAGCGGTGATATGCGACCGCTTTTTGAAGAAATTATCAGTGAAATTCAGCCGCCTGAGGGCGATGTTGACGATCCGCTTCAGTGTCTTTTCTCAAGCTTGGATTATGATGATTATATCGGACGTATAGGTGTCGGCAGAGTCCAGCGCGGCAGAATAACGGTTAATGATAAAGTCGTGCTTTGCAGAACCGACGGTACGCAGGAAAACGTCAAAATCTCTCGCCTTTATCAGTTTGAAGGCCTTAAAAGAGTTGAAGTTAATGAGGCTGCTGCAGGAGATATTATTTGTGTTTCCGGTATAGTGGACCTCAATATCGGGGAAACTATATGTGACCCCGAATGTGTAGAACCATTGCCTTTTGTTAAAATAGACGAGCCTACTCTTTCAATGAACTTTATGGTAAATGACAGTCCGTTTGCAGGAAGAGAAGGAAAATTTGTCACTTCTCGCAATCTTCGTGACAGATTGTTTAAAGAAGTTGAAACTAATGTCAGCATGAAGGTTGAGGAGACTGATTCCACAGACTGCTTTAAGGTTTCCGGCAGAGGCGAACTACATCTTTCTATTCTTATTGAGACAATGAGACGTCAGGGATATGAGTTTCAGGTTTCTCGTCCGCAGGTTATCACAAAGGTTGAAAACGGGCAGCTTTTAGAGCCTATTGAACTTTTGATAATTGAGGTACCCGAGGAATATGTAGGGACTGTAATGCAGAAAATAGGCTCCAGAAGAGGCGAACTCGAGAATATGGGAACGCGCGACGGCGGTTCAACACATCTGGAATTTAAAATACCTGCAAGAGGTCTTATCGGTTATCGTTCCGAGTTTATGACAGATACCAACGGTAACGGCATTATGAATAACGTGTTTTCGGGGTATGAGCCTTACAAGGGCGATATTGAAACCCGTGAGCGGGGTTCGATAATCGCTCATGAAACAGGCGAGAGCACAGGCTACGGTCTGTTTAATACGCAGGACAGAGGTCGACTTTTCATAGGTCCCGGTGTTGAAGTTTACGAGGGTATGATTGTCGGCGAAAGCTCACGAAACGAGGATATTGTTTGTAATGTTTGCAAAAAGAAGCAAATGACAAATACCCGTGCGGCAGGCTCTGACGATGCACTTCGTCTTGTTCCTCATACCGTGCTCAGTCTTGAACAGTGTATGGAGTTTATCAAAGATGATGAACTTTTGGAGGTTACTCCCGAATCTTTAAGGCTCCGTAAACGTATACTCGCAAAGGATCAGCGACTTAAACAGCAATTCAGAAAGAAGTGATTGTTTGATTATAGATTTCCATACTCATGTTTTTCCCGACAAAGTTGCGGCTAAGGCACTTTCTAAGCTTGCTGCGGGTTCAGGTGGTATGGAGCCTGTTTATGATGCAACCGTTGACGGTCTTGAATCGTTTCTTAGTAAAAACGCTATAGACAAAGCGGTTGCCCTCAACATTTCTACTAATACGCATCAGCAAAAAAGTGTTAACGATTTTGCTGTTTCGCTTCTTAAAAGTGACAGAATAATTCCCTTCGGAAGCGTCCATCCCGACAGCCCCGATGTTTTTGACGAATTGGAAAGGTTAAAAGCGGCCGGTATAAAAGGAATTAAACTTCATCCCGACTATCAAGGCTTTTTCGTGGACGAAAAACGTATGCTGCCGATTTATAAAAAAATTTCGGAGATGGGCTTTATTACCGTATTTCACGCCGGTGTTGACATAGGATTCCCGGAGCCGGTGCATTGCACACCCACGATGCTTTTGAGAGTCTTAGACGCTTTCGGTGACGCACCGGTTGTTGCCGCGCATTTCGGCGGATATCTTCTGTGGAAAGAAGTTTATGATGTTCTATGCGGCACCGATATTTATCTTGATACCGCGTTTTCATCGGGCAAAATGCCTCCGCGATACGCAAAGGAAATTATCGACAAACATTCTCCCGATAGGATTTTGTTCGGTAGTGATATGCCTTGGAGTTCTTCTTTTAATGAAGTTAACTTTATTAAAAGTCTTGGATTAAATGCTCGGGATGAAGAGAAAATATTATCGGGTAACGCTGAAAGGCTGTTAAATTTATAATAAATAAAATAACCTCTTGACTAATTTCGGTTAAGAGGTTACAATTATGCCATTACGCTTTAACAGATAAAAGCTTTAAAGCACAAAATCATTAAAGAGGAATGAAGAGATGGAAAATAACACCGTTTTATGGATTACCATTGCAGCATACATAATTTGTCTTGTTGTAATAGGTATTGTGGAAGGCAGAAAGGCAAAAAGCATTGCCGATTTGACGGTAGGCGGCAGAAATGCAGGCGCGTGGCTTTCGGCATTGTCTTACGGAACAGCTTATTTTTCGGCTGTAATGTTTGTAGGATATGCAGGCAAAACAGGTCTCAGCTTTGGACTTTGGGGCGTTCTTGCGGGTCTCGGAAATGCTGTTTTCGGCTCATTACTCGCATGGCTCGTATTAGCGAGAAGAACGCGCGAGATTTCCGGAAGACTTAAAATACATACAATGCCCGATTTCTTTGAAAAAAGATATAATAGCAGAGCCATGAGAATTTTTTCGGCTGTGGTTATCTTTGTATTTCTTATTCCGTATTCGGCATCAGTTTACAGCGGTCTTGCCAGCGTTGCTGATGTTTTACTAGGAATAGACGATACGATTTTCCTTATAATAATTGCCGTTCTTGCAATACTTTTGGTAACTCTCGGCGGCTATCTTGTACAGGCACGTGCCGATTTTGTACAGGGTATTGTTATGATGTTCGGTGTTGTTTTCCTGATAGTTGCAATTGTAAGATGTGATAAGGTCGGCGGAATTGACGGCCTAATTGAATATGCGCATACAGACGCAGGTCTGCCGAAATTAAACGGTTCGCAATGGGTTTCGCTTATGGCAACGGTTCTTATGACGAGCTTCGGTACATGGGGTCTTCCTCAAATGATACAGAAATACTTTGGTATAAAGGACGACAAACAGGCGAAAAGGGGAGTTGTTATATCAACCTTTTTTGCGTTGCTTGTTGCGGGCGGCGGATACTTTATCGGTTCGCTTTGCCATCGCTTCTTCACGGTAGGTGTAGATATGCCGTCAGCCGATTACATTGTACCTAATATGCTTAAAGCCGCTAATCTTTCTTCGATACTTCTCGGAATAATAGTTGTGCTTTTGCTGTCGGCTTCGGTTTCGACGCTTTGTTCCATAACTCTTTCGGCAAGCTCTACGCTTACCATTGATCTTGTTGCGACGAAAATAAAGCCTGATATTGACGATAAAGGAAAAAGCAGGCTTACAAAAATTTTCTGTGTGCTGTTTATTATTCTTTCTTATGTGGTCGCAAATACAAAGACCCCGATACTTGATATGATGAGCTATTCTTGGGGCATAATCTCCGGCTCGTTTCTTGCTCCGTATGTACTCGCTTTGTACAGTAAAAAGCTTAATAAACAGGGTGCGTGGGCAGGCATTATAGCCGGATTTGTAATTGCGATAATTCCTGCCGGATGCAAAATACTTAACCTCTGCGGTGTAAATAGCAGTCTTGTTTTAAAATTACTTGCACAAGGGCCGCTTTATGCGTGCATAGCTATGATAGCTTCAATAATTATGTGCCTTGTTGTAAGCTTTGTCACAAAAAACAAAACAGATAAAGAAAATGTCGAATTCTTTTATAATGGTGTTGTAGACAACGAATAATTATGCTATAATTATTTAAATTTATATATTCTGCCGCAGCTGATAACTGCGGCTTGTTGTCTGTATAAATTCAGAAGATTGGAAATGGTAAAATGTTTTTTCAAAAAGATGTCGAAACAATGAAAAGAAAGGATATTGAGGCTCTTCAGCTCGAAAAGCTTCGTCATATGGTAGATTATTGTTATCGTAATGTTCCTTTCTACACAAAAAAGCTTGATGAAGCTCATGTTACGGCTGATAAAATCAAGTCTCTTTCTGACATTAAGTACATACCTCCTACAACCAAGGCAGATTTGCGAGACAATTATCCGTTTGGGATGTTTGCAGTGCCCATGAGCGATATTGTCAGAATCCATGCTTCATCCGGCACTACCGGTAAACCGACCGTTGTAGGATATACAAAAAAAGACCTTGATATGTGGTCGGATTGTGTTGCTCGTATCGCCGTAGCGGCAGGGGCAACAAAAGAAGATATAGTTCAGATTTCTTTCGGTTATGGTATGTTTACCGGTGCTCTTGGGCTTCATTTCGGTCTTGAAAAAATAGGATGTGCCGTTGTTCCGAATTCGAGCGGCAATACGGAAAAAGCTCTTATGTTTATGCGCGATTTTAAGACCACCGCGCTTGTTGCTACACCTTCGTATGCCCTTTATATGGCAGAAACCGCAAAAAAACTCGAATATCCAATGAGTGATTATCATCTGCGTCTCGGTCTTTTCGGTTCCGAAGGATGCACACCGGAAATGAGAACACAAATCGAAAAAGGCTGGGGACTTTTTGCAACCGATAACTACGGAATGAGTGAGCTTATAGGTCCGGGTGTTTCGGGTGAATGTACCGAGAGATGCGGCCTTCACATTAACGAGGACCATTTCCTTGTTGAGGTTGTTGACCCGGAAACTCTTGAACCCGTTGACGAGGGTGAGGACGGTGAACTTATTGTAACGCCGCTTTCCAAGGAAGCTTTCCCGTTATTGAGGTACAGAACAAGAGACATTTCCAATGTTATATATGAACCTTGCAAATGTGGAAGAACATTTGCGAGGATGGAAAAAGTTAAGGGCAGAAGCGACGATATGCTTAAAATACGCGGAGTTAACGTATTCCCGTCACAAATTGAGAGCGTACTTGTCGGAATGAAAAATGTCAGTCCGCATTATCAGCTTATCGTCAGAAGAGAAGGCTTTGCGGATACTCTTGAAGTTCAGGTTGAGCTTTCCGATAATTCTCTTCTTGAAAGCTTCGGTATGATTCAGGATCTTCAGAATTCAATAAAACATAATCTTCATACGGTTCTCGGCATTCAGTGTAAGGTCAGCATTGTAGAGCCGATGACAATTGAGAGATTTGTCGGAAAAGCAAAAAGAGTGATAGATTTAAGACACGAAAAAGACTAATTTGGGGTGAAATAATGAGTAAAAAACTTTTAATCGGTAATGAGGCTGTTGCCCGCGGACTTTACGAGGGCGGCCTTAGGGTAGCTTCAAGTTATCCCGGTACGCCAAGCACAGAAATAACGGAATGCATCGCAAAATATGATGATGTTTACAGTGAATGGGCTCCTAACGAAAAAGTAGCCATGGAGGTTGCTGTCGGTTCATCTATCGCCGGCGCTCGTTCTTTCTGCGGTATGAAACACGTTGGGCTTAATGTGGCTGCCGATCCGCTGTTTACCGCTTCTTATACAGGTGTTAATGCAGGTATGGTTATAGCTGTTGCCGATGATCCGGGGATGCATTCCTCTCAGAATGAACAGGACAGCCGTCATTACGCAAAAGCTGCTAAGATATTGATGCTTGAGCCGTCGGACTCCGAAGAATGTCTCGAGTATGCCAAAGCTTCTTATGAGCTTTCGGAAAAGTTTGATACTCCCGTCATATTAAGATTGACAACAAGAGTCGCCCATTCAAGAAGCATAGTTAATATCGGTGAAAGAAACGATATAGGCGTTAAGGAATATGTTAAAAATCCGGGTAAATATGTTATGATGCCTGCCATGGCAAAGAAAAGACATATTGTTGTAGAGGACAGAATGGTTGCAGAGCGCGAATGGGCTGAAACCGCCTCTATAAATACCGTTGAATATAACGATAAGAAAATCGGTGTTATCTCTTCCGGTATTTGCTATCAATATGCAAAAGAGGCATTGGGCGACCGCGTTTCGTATCTTAAACTCGGCTGTGTAAATCCGCTTCCGATTGAACTTATTAAGAACTTTGCCGCTAACTGTGACAAGGTCTATGTTCTTGAAGAGCTTGACCCGTTTATTGAGGAGCATTGCAAGCAGATAGGAATAGATGTTATAGGTAAAGACGCTTTCACATTACAGGGCGAATACTCACAAAACCTTATAGCAAAAGTCATTTTCGGTGAAACAAAGCCGACTATGAAAGCGGATATTGATATTCCCGCACGTCCGCCCGTGCTTTGTGCAGGTTGTCCTCATAGAGGTCTTTATTATGCGCTGAAAAAATTAAAATTGACGGTAAGCGGCGATATAGGCTGCTATACTCTCGGTGCACTTCCGCCTATCGGTATGATGGATACCTGTGTTTGTATGGGTGCTTCGGTATCTGCACTTCACGGCAGGAATAAGGCTGATGAAAACAACTGCAAGAACTCTGTAGCGGTTATCGGCGATTCAACGTTTATTCATTCCGGTATTACAGGACTTATTGATATTGCTTATAATCAAAGTAACTCAACCGTTATCATACTTGATAACAGCATTACGGGTATGACCGGTCACCAGGACAATCCGACTACTGGAAAGACAATTAAGGGCGATCCAACTACCGCAGTCAGCTTAGAGCTTCTTGCAAAGGCTGTCGGTATCGATAGAGTCAGAGTAGTAGACCCGTATAACCTTAAAGAATGTGAAGATGTAATCCGTGAAGAAGTTGCCGCAGACGAACCGTCTGTTGTAATTTCAAGAAGACCTTGTGCTCTTTTAAAATATGTTAAACATAATCCTCCGCTTAAGATAAACAAAGATAAATGCGTCGGTTGTAAAATGTGTATGAAGATTGGCTGTCCGGCTATCAGCATGAGAGACGGAAAGTCGGAGATTGATTTTACACAATGTGTCGGCTGTAATGTATGCAGTCAGCTCTGCAAATTTGACGCAATAGAGGAGGGCAAATAACATGGAAACAAAAAGTATTATGATTGTCGGAGTCGGCGGACAGGGCACTCTTCTTGCCAGCAGAATACTTGGCGCGGCGCTTATAAGTAACGGCTTCGATGTTAAGGTCTCAGAAGTACACGGTATGAGTCAGCGCGGCGGATCGGTTGTTACTTATGTAAAATACGGTTCAAAAGTTAATTCACCCATAGTTAATGAGGGCGAAGCCGATTTGATTCTTGCATTTGAGCAGCTTGAAGCTGCAAGATGGCTTCAGTATCTTAAAAAAGACGGAACACTTATAATAAACACGCAAAAAATTGACCCGATGTCGGTAATAATCGGCAATTCGGTTTATCCTGACGGTGTACTTGATGCTATTAATAAAGCAGGAGCAAAAACTACAAATCTTGATGCACTTTCTCTGGCTGTCTCGGCAGGCTCTGCCAAAGCCGTAAATGTCGTTCTTATCGGTGTTATGGCCTCACATATGGATTTGAATCGTGATGTTTGGATTAACGCTATTAAGAATACTGTACCTGAGAAATTCCTTGAGATGAATCTCAAAGCATTTGACCTCGGTTACAATTATAATAAGTAAGAAAGAACGGAGATATTCAAATGCAAAACTATTTCACCCCGGACATTGAAACCGCTTCAAGAGATTATCTTACTGCTATACAGTCTGCAAGACTGATTAAAATGGTTGAAAACTGCTACAAGCACGTGCCCTTTTATAAGCAGAAGTTCGATGAAATCGGTCTTCTGCCCGGTGATATTAAATCAATAGCAGATATAACTAAGCTGCCTTTTACGATTAAACAGGATCTTCGCGATAATTATCCTTTCGGCCTTTTTGCCGTTCCAAAAGAAAAGCTTGTACGAGTTCATGCTTCTTCGGGAACAACAGGTAAACAGACTGTTGTAGGTTATACCAAGCATGACATTTCCATTTGGAGCGAAAGTGCTGCGCGGGCTTTATCTGCAGCAGGTGCTACAAAAGGTGATTATATACATATATCTTATGGCTACGGCCTTTTTACGGGCGGCCTCGGACTGCATTATGCCGCAGAAAAGCTCGGTGCGACCGCCATTCCCGTGTCATCCGGCAATACCAACAGACAAATGCAAATTTTACAGGATTTCGGTTCAGACATTATTTGCTGTACTCCGTCGTATGCCATGTATATTGGCGAATCACTGAAAGCTGCCGGTGTCGATTCCACGAAGCTGCCTTTAAGAGTGGGAATTTTCGGTGCGGAAGCATGGAGCGAAAATATGCGCAAGGAAATCGAAAGGTCACTTAATATCAAAGCTTATGATATTTACGGTCTTTCAGAAATTGCAGGACCAGGCGTCGCTTTTGAATGTTCTGAGCAAAACGGTATGCATATTAACGAAGATTATTTTTATCCCGAGATTGTTGACCCTGACACACTTGAAGTTTTGCCGGACGGAGTATTCGGCGAGCTTGTGTTTACGTGCATTGGGAAAGAAGCCCTTCCTTTAGTGAGGTACAGAACACATGATATTTCCGCCCTTACTCACGAAAAATGTGATTGCGGAAGAACGCTTGTAAAAATGCTTAAACCCAAGGGCAGATGTGATGATATGCTCATAATCAGAGGCGTTAATGTTTTCCCGTCACAAATTGAGCATGTAATTCTGTCTCTCGGCATGGAGCCGAATTATCAAATAGTTGTTGATCGAAAGAATAATCTTGATATAATGACGGTCAAAATTGAAATGTCGGATGCTCTTTTCTCTGACTCGGTTCGTGTGATTGAAGAACAGGAGAAAAGGATTAAAGACGCAATGCATGCAACTCTCGGTCTCTCTGCAATTATTAAGCTTGTTGAACCTCGCTCTCTTCCTCGTTCGGAGGGCAAGGCAGCAAGAGTAATAGATAATAGACACATTTAAGGAGGCAAATGTTATGGCAATTAAGCAGATCTCAGTTTTTGTTGAAAACAAACCCGGCAGGCTTGCCGATATTACGGGCTTTTTGGCTGACGGCGGAATAAGCATACGTGCTTTTTCAATTGCCGATACAACGGATTTCGGCATTTTGAGACTTATTGTGTCGGATACCGATAAGGCTGCAAAAGTATTGAAGGAACACGGTGTTGCCGTTTCCATAACAGAGGTTGTCGGGATTTCTATTCCGGATGTTACCGGTGCTTTTGCCAAAGTTGTCAAGCTTCTTTCCGATGCAGGAGAAAATGTTGAATATGCTTATGCTTTCTTAACTCCGGAAGAAGGGCATGCCTATGTTATTTTCAGAGTTGATAATAACGAAAAAGCTTGCGAGCACCTTAAAGAAAACGGCGTCGATGTTATCGAAGAAAACTCTCTGCTGTAATTCAATCAGTTTAAAGCCCGGTGCTGTTGCATCGGGCTTTTTCTGCGAATTTGCGGACGTTTTTAATTTACTTTTTTTATTCGCTGTGATAAAATATTTAATATTAAAATTGTAGGTAGGTGATTAAGAATGATAGGAACAAATATAGCAATTGACTTTGGTTCTTCCTCAACGGAATTATATGTTCAGGGGAAAGGTGTCATTCTTGATGAGCCTACTATGATTGCTGTTGATGTTGAAACCGGTATGCCGATAGCAATAGGCAATGCGGCATACACTATAAATGGTAGAACAGATGATAGTATTGAGGTTATAAGTCCGATTGTAGGAGGTATTATCTCTAATTATACTATGGCAGAGCATATACTGAAGTATTATTTGCAAAAGATTTTAAAAAACAGCGTTATAAAGCCGAATGTCGTAATATCGATACCGAGCGGAGCTACGGGGCTTGAAAGACGTACTTTCCTGGATGTTGTTACGGCAGCCGGTGCCGGGCGTGCTTGCCTGATTGAAGAGTCCCTTGCTTCTGCCGTCGGCATCGGAATAAAAAATGACTCTCTTTCCGGCAGATTGCTTGTAAATATGGGCGGCGGCTCAATCGATGTTTCGGTTGTAACCATGGGCAGTATTGCTGTGGCTAAGTCGCTGAAAATAGGCGGAATTTCAATTGATGAGGCAATAATGCGTTATTTAAAGAAAAATCGTGATATTTTAATCGGTCCTCAAACTGCTGAAAGACTGAAAATATGCTTGGGCAGTGCTGTTCCGCGTGAAGAGGAGCTTGCGGTTATAGCCTCCGGCAAAAGCTGCCTTGACAATATGCCTATATCCTTTGAAGTTACTTCCACTGAGATTTTTGACTCAATAAGCGAGCAAATAAATATGATGATACAAGGTATAAAAGATGTGTTGGAAAAAACACCTCCTGAGCTTGTTGGAGACATTTCGGATAACGGAGTTACTTTGACAGGCGGCACTTCTCTTTTGTGGGGAATGGATAAGCTTGTTGAAAACGAAACCGGTATAGAAACAAAAATTGCCGAGGACGCCATGTACTCAACAGTTAACGGCGCCGCTGCGGCAATCAATGATATTGAATATTTAACCAATAACGGTTATACATTTCAAACGGTACGCGAAGTATAATCAGATTTTGATGCCTTCGCTTGCATTTTTGAGAAGCTCACAGGATTCTTTGAGCTTCTTTTCTTCTTCAGCTGTTATGTCAAGAGTAACTATTTCTCTGACTCCGTCTCTTCCTATAATGCTCGGTATACCGGCATATACTCCGTTGATGTCATATTCTCCGCGGAACATTGAAGAAACGGTTAATACGCTTTTTTCATCGCCGAATATAGCTTTTACGATTCTTACCAAAGCCATTCCTATTCCGTAATAGGTGGCTTTTTTTGCTTCTATTATTTTTTGTGCAGCTCCTGTAACATCTTTTGCTATTTCATCAAGGTCGGTAAGCTTGAATCTATCTGGATTGTTTTCTACAATGCTCATTATGCTTTTTGTGCCGACGAAAGCTTGCGACCAAGGTACCATCTCACTGTCTCCGTGCTCGCCGATAACGTATGCGTGAACATTTTTCGGGTCAACGTTAAAATAATCACCGAGAAGATAACGAAGTCTTGCCGTATCAAGCGTAGTACCGGTGCCTATAACTTTTTTGCAGTCGAATCCCGAAAGCTGCCATGTAATCTTTGTCATAATGTCAACAGGATTGGTTGCAACAAGGAAAATTCCGTTAAAACCCGAATATATTATAGGAGAAATTATTGTTTTGAAAACCTCTGTGTTTCGTTGAAGCAACGACAGCCTGTCTTCTCCGGGCTTTTGACCTACGCCGGCGCATATAACTACTATGTCCGCATCTCGGCAATCGGTATAAGAGCCTGCATATATCTTCATATTTGTTTTAGCAAAGGATAAACCGTGATTAAGATCCATGGCTTCTCCTTCAGCTTTTTGTTTGTTTACATCAATCAACACAAGCTCGTCGCAAACACTTTCGCAAAGCATGGCGTATGCAAAACTCATTCCTACAAAACCGGTGCCAACCAAGGCTATTTTCTTTGTAAATCCGTATGTGTTCATTTGTTTCATCCTTTCTTTGATTGCTGTTGTACGTATTTTGTACGCGTTGCATTTTTAGTATATCATTAAGCCTGTAAAAAATAAACAAAATTCACTTGTTTAGGAAAAGTTTCAGCATATTATTCATATGCAAGAGAAAAAAACAATTTATACTATTGAATATTATGAATAGATGATGCAAAATCCGCGGATTTTTTATCGCCGCTATTCTTTTATATTGAAATCCGGCATCGCTTGTGATATAATTAACAAAATGTTGATGCTGAGCAAGTGCAATTTATATAATTTGCTGCAATTAACGCAAAAATATAAAAAGGGGTTGTTATTTATGGTCTTATCAAAAGAGCAACAAGCGCTTTTGGACGGTGAAAAAGGCGAAACCATGGCAAAGGTTATGAAAACTCTTGTTATGTACGGTGAAGCCTTCGGCGCAGAGCGTATGGTTCCCGTTACAAGCAAGTATGGGCATACAGTTATCAGCTTCGGAATAGGGGTTATGAAGCCGATATATGAGCTGTATGATACTCTTCTTGAAGCCGGTGCTGTCAGTAAGCAGCCATTTTCGGCCGACCCGAGACCGCTTGATAAAAACGTGCCGTCATCATTTTTGCAGGACATTGTATTTAAGTTTATGTACAGTCAGCAAGAGAGGTATGAGTCACAGCTCAAACACTTCGGACTGATGGGTGATAAGGCGTATACGTGCGCCTGTTATCTTCCGGAGGTTGGTAATACTCCTAAACGCGGTGAAATTCTGTCCTGGGCTGAGTCCTCGGCTGTTGTATATGCCAACAGCGTTCTCGGAGCGAGGTGCAACAGAAATTCAGGTATTATTGAGTTGATGGGTTCAATAGCAGGATTTGTTCCTGAATTTGGATTGCTTACCGATGAAGGTAGAAAAGCAGATTGGATAATAGAAATCAAAACAACCAAAAAGCCTGAGGCCCAGATACTCGGTTCTGCCATAGGAATGAAGGTAATGGAAAAAGTACCTTATATAAGGGGCCTTGATAAATGGATAGGAACCGAATTGAATGACGAGGCTTGTGCCTATCTCAAGGATTTCGGTGCCGCAACAGCATCCAACGGCTCTGTCGGTCTGTATCATATAGAAAACCTGACGCCGGAAGCCGTTGACTACGGTAAAAAGCTTTTAAGGGATAACGTGCCTACATACATTATTGATGACGCGGAGCTCGAGCGAGTTAAAAACAGTTATCCTTGTATTTGGAAAGACCCGAATGCAACGCCTAAGCTTTGCTTTATGGGCTGTCCGCATATGACATTGAAACAACTTGAAATGTGGACGGAACGCGTTGAAAACGGCTTAAAGGAGTCAGGAAATAAAAAGGTTCTTGTTCCGACGGTATTTACATCCGCTCCGGATATAATAGAAGAGTTTAACAAAACCGAGTATGCCGAGCGGCTTAAAAATACCGGCGTTATATTGAGCTATATTTGCCCGCTTATGTATATGAATAATCCGTTATCAAAGAAGATGCCTGTTATTACTTCATCAAATAAGCTTCGTACATATACAAGCGCAAAGTTTTATTCTGATGACGAAATTGTACGTATTATAACAAAGGAGGGCAAATAAGATGAGTAAATCATTTAAAGGTCGCGTTGTTACTCCCGGCAGAGTTAAAGCCGAAGCCCTCGTTTCACACGGTGGTTTTAATACGCTTGCAAGCTTTCAAATGGCTTTAATGTTCGGCGATAAACAGGTTAAGTGCGGTGACCAAAATAACAGTGATATTTACAAAAAGCCCATGATAGGCAAAGCGCTTTGTTTACCGGAAACCATCGGTTCAACAACAGGTGGAATGGTACTTTATGCGGCTTGTGCTCTCTCTAAGCAGCCCGCTTGTATGTTGTTCTCTAAGCCGATTGACTCGCTTGCTGCCTCCGGTGCGATACTTGCGGCAAATTGGACAAATGCGTCTATGCCGGTAGTTGATATGCTCGGTGATGAATTTCTTGACTATGTCAAGGACGGTATGACGGTCTCAATCGGGGATGACGGACTCGTCACGGTAGAATAACGATTGTAAAATTTTATAGGACGGTGATAATATGAAACAAGAATATGAGGCGTTGTTTACGCCGTGGCACATAGGTAATGTAGAAATTAAAAACCGTATTGTCCAATGCTCAATGGGCGGAACTTCTATATTCGGCTGGATGGAGCCTAACCATTTTGACAAAGAGGCCGCAAATTTTTTACTTGAAAGAGCTAAAAACAATGTCGGTTTGATTTTGCCCGGAATAGCACCTATACGCGACACCTTCGGTGGTAAATGGTTATATCAGAATACAGGAAAATTCAAGCAGCTTAAAGCTTTTATGGAAGAGTACCATAAAACCGGCGCAAAGCTTTTTATACAGTTAACGGCAGGCTTTGGTCGCTCTATGGCAGTAAATGACCTTATGGAAAAGGTATATTGCAACAAAGCTTTACGTGTGCTTGCAAAGCCCATTTTAGATGTTGAGTACCTTTGTGCAAGCGCATCTCCCAATCCGAACAGATGGAGCGATAAGGTTCCGTCGAGAGCCTTAACAATCAAGGAAATCGACGAAATGATTGACGCTTTTGCGAAAACCGCTAAATTATGTAAGGAAGCAGGAGTGGATGGCATTGAAATTCACGCTGTGCATGAGGGCTATTTACTTGACCAGTTCACAATGAAATACACCAATCAGCGTACAGACGAATACGGCGGTTCTTTTGAAAACCGTTACCGCTTCCCCGTTGAAATAGTAAAAGCCGTAAAAAAGGCGTGCGGAAAAGAATTCCCGGTTTCCCTCAGATATTCGGTTGTTTCAAAGACCAAGGGCTTCCGCCAAGGGGCATTGCCCGGCGAAGAGTATACGGAAGTCGGCAGAGATATGGAAGAATCTGAGCGTGCCGCAAAATACTTGCAGGACGCAGGTTATGATATGCTCAACTGCGACAACGGTACATATGATGCTTGGTATTGGGCTCATCCTCCTGGATATATGCCGGAGAACTGTAATTTGGAAGATGTAGAACATATAAAAAAGTTTGTCGATATACCTGTTGTTTGTGCCGGCAGAATGACTCCTCAAGAGGGAGCGAGCGCTGTTAAAGAAAATAAAATTGACGCTGTCGGATTTGCAAGACAGTTTCTTACCGATCCCGCATGGGTTACAAAACTGATGCAAGACAGAGAAGAAGATATCAAGCCGTGTATTTGCTGTCATAACGCCTGCTTTAATATGGCACATTATGAGGGTGTGCCGAATATTCAAGATATGGATGACACTTCGAATATGTCTCGCTGCGCGCTTAATCCGATGACAATGCAGTCAAAGAAGTATAAGATTGTCCCAGCAAGAGTTTCAAAATCCGTTGCTGTTATCGGTGGCGGTATCGGAGGTATGGAGACTGCTTTAGTTGCCGCTGCACGCGGTCATGCTGTTACTCTTTATGAAAAGACCGATAGACTCGGAGGTATATTTATTGAAGCTGCCGCTCCTTCATTTAAGGAGAAAGACCGTGATTTAATTGAATGGTACAGGCGAGCAATAAATAATTCTTCCGTAACAGTTAAGCTTAACAGTGAGATTAAAAGATTTTCGGATATTTCTGCAGACGAGATTATTGTTGCTACCGGCTCGGCAGCTAATAAACCTCCGATTCCGGGAATTGAGTATGCAATGGACGCAACAACATATCTTGACGGCATAGATGTAGGGGAGGATGTTGCAATTATCGGCGGCGGTTTAACCGGCTGCGAAATTGCTTACGACTTAATCCTCAAAGGCAAAAAGCCGACTGTTATCGAAATGAAAAATGACCTTATAGCAGTTAAGGGCGTTTGCCTTGCCAATTCATCGTTTCTCAGAGAAATGTTAAAATACAAAAAAGCTCCTGTTTATCTTAATACAAAGGTTAAAGAGATATTAAAGGACGGAGTAATTGTTGAAACAAGCGACGGTAAAACACAAAAAATATCTGCCGATTCGGTTATTTTGTCTGTAGGTTATCATTCAATGCCTTTGTTCCCCGAGAGCAAAAATGTCCATTTGGTTGGCGACGCGGATCACGTCGGTAACCTACGAACCGTTATATGGCGTGCTTGGGACGTAGCTATGAAACTTTGATTTTATAATACTATAAAAACATTAAATCCCGACAGAGTTGTTATCTGTCGGGATTTTTAATAGGTACGTTATTGATTTATTAGCACTTTTATTATAAAATGTAGAAAGATTTTTTATGAGGTTCCGAACGATGAAAAAAAGCTATAAATCAACAATGTGTGCTTGCTTTACAGGGTATATTGTGCAAGCAATTGTTAATAATTTTGCGCCGCTTTTATTTGTAACATTTCAAAAAACATTTGATATACCGTTATCGCAGATAACCGCTCTGATTACGGTTAACTTTGTCATACAGCTGCTGATTGACCTCTTATCGGCAGGATTTATCGATAAAATAGGTTATCGGGCATCGGCTGTATTATCGCACGTATTTGCCGCGGTCGGTCTGATTTTGTTAACGGCACTTCCAGAGGTATTTGCATCGCCTTTTGTCGGGCTTTTAATAGCTGTTATCATATATGCCGTCGGCGGCGGTTTACTTGAGGTTTTGGTAAGCCCGATTATGGAAGCGTGCCCTACCGAAAACAAAGAAAAAGCTATGAGCTTACTTCATTCATTTTACTGTTGGGGACATATGGCGGTAGTTTTGCTCTCGACGCTGTTTTTTACGGCTTTCGGTATATCAAATTGGAGAATATTAGCGATATTTTGGGCTTTAATCCCAATAGTAAACGCCATATTTTTTACACAGGTACCTATATATTCTTTGCAGGAGGAAGGGGAAAAAGGATTAACGATAAAGGAACTTTGCCGCAACAAGGTTTTTTGGCTAATGATGATAATGATGGTGTGTTCCGGAGCCAGCGAACAGGCGGTAAGTCAATGGGCGTCAACATTTGCGGAGCAAGGTCTCGGAGTCAGCAAAACCGTCGGTGATCTCGCAGGACCGCTTGCTTTCGCCGCTCTTATGGGAACTTCACGTTTGTTATACGGCAAATTCGGTGATAAATTAAATCTCAATAAGTGTATGTTTTTTTCAGCGTGTCTTTGCGTTATTTCATATCTATGTATTGCGTTGATTCCCGTTCCTGCAATAGGTCTTATAGGCTGCGCTTTATGCGGATTTTCTGTCGGCGTATTATGGCCGGGCACGTTCAGCAAATCTTCTGCAGCAATCAAAAGAGGCGGAACTGTTATGTTTGCAATGTTGGCTCTTGCGGGAGATCTCGGATGCTCCGGCGGTCCTACTCTTGCCGGTTTGGTTTCGGGAAACTTTAACAATAATCTCCATATTGGTATTTTGTCGGCAATTATCTTCCCGGCGATTATGCTTTTATGCTTATTGATAAGCAAGTATAAATTATCGAAATCATAATACTTTTCTATACAGTAGTTGATTAACGTGTAAATCCTGTCACAATGAGATTCCGTAAATAGAGAATATCAAAAAGGAGTAATGTTCATAATATAAAGGAACGACAATCTTACGTTGAAGATTGTCGTTCCTTTTTTGGTAGAGACAGGGGGATTTGAACCCTCGACCTCACGGATGTGAACCGTGCGCTCTAACCAACTGAGCTATGCCTCCGAATAATATATAATTATAGCACGAAAATAAAAAAGTGCAAGAAAAAAATCAACTGTTAAAGAGAGCACAATTAACTAAAATATTGAACATAATGTAATTTTATGTTATCTTATTTATTAGAAAATCCAAGGAGGATAAAATGGAAAACTTTGCAGATTATATCGACGGATTTATGACCGGTGCAGTAAAATATAAGCCGTATGTTTTGCTTTCGGCAACCTCTCTTAACGGTGAGCTTACATTATCAATGTGTGTCAGAGGAAATGAAAAAGACAAAACTGTAGTTGAAAAGTTCTTTGATCTTATGGAAAAGAACATAAAAATGATTGCTGAAGAAAAAACATAAACAATTTTTTGCTAAATGATTAAAATAAGCGGTTGTTTTGTCATACAATCGCTTGTTTTTTATAATCAGCAATTGTGTGTTGCGTTTTTTTGTGTTATAATACAAAAGAGGTTTTGAAAATGGTTTTAATTTTATATGGTTTTGTTGTTTTTTTGGCGACACTTTTAGGGTCGTTTGTAGGACTCGGCGGCGGAGTTATAATCAAGCCGGTCCTCGATGTTATCAATGCACACTCTCTAACCGAAATTTCTTTCTTTTCGTCTTGTGCTGTTTTTGCGATGTCGATAACATCAACTACACGTCATATCATTAAAAAAACGCCGATAAAGCCGTCTATTGTGTTGTTGGTTGCTTTGGGCTCGGTCGGCGGCGGTCTGCTCGGAAATTATCTTTTTAATTATGCGTTAAGTGTTTCTTCAACTCCGAATACCGTAAGAGGCATACAGTCTGCAATATTGGCTGTTTTTTTAGTGTGCGTTATTATTTTTGTATCCGGTAATTTCAAAACATTTAATGTTAAAAATCCCATAGCAATTTTGCTGTCCGGATTACTGCTCGGTACCGCGGCGGCATTTCTGGGTATTGGCGGCGGACCGATAAATGTTGCTTTTTTAACTCTTATGTTTTCGTTTACGATGAGAGATGCAGCGGTGTATTCGGTGGCTGTTATTTTCTTTTCCCAATGCGCAAACATTATATCTACATATATAAAAACGGGCTTTTCCGGATTTGATATGAAGGTACTGCTTGTGATTATCCCTGTTGCGGTTATCGGAGGGTTCATAGGTTCGATTTTAAATAGGAAATGCAATGAAAAAGCAATTAAAGTCACGTTTACAATTGCCGTATCTTCGGTTGCGGCACTATCTTTATACAATGCTGTAATGTCATTTATATAATATAACGGAGGAACATGATGAGGCCAAATATTATTTTTTATTTCAGCGATCAACAGAGATGGGACACTGTTAATGAAACCGTTACTCCAAATCTTATGAATCTTGCCGAAAACGGTGTGAATTTTACAAATTCTTATACGTGTCAACCGGTTTGCGGACCGGCTCGCGCTTGCCTTCAAACCGGTCTTTATGCGACGCAAAACCAATGCTATTGGAATGGAATTCCGCTTCCGCAAAACATTAAGCCGTTAGCGGAATACTTCAACGAAGCAGGATACGAAACAGCTTATGTCGGAAAGTGGCACTTAGCCTCCGACAGACTGCCGAACGTAGGCTTCCACTGCGAAAAAAGCGCAATTCCGGAGAACCTGCGCGGCGGTTATAAAGATTGGTGGCGTGCATCCGATGTACTTGAGTTTACATCACACGGATATGATGGATATGTCTTTGACAATGAAAACAGAAAAGTTGATTTCAAGGGCTACCGCGCTGATTGCATAAACGATTTCGCCCTTCAATATCTTGAGCAAAAGACATCGGATAAGCCGTTTTTTATGTTTGTATCTCATATTGAACCACATCATCAAAATGATCATCATTGTTATGAAGGTCCTAAGGATACTGTAGATAAATTTAAAGACTATCCTATACCACCCGACTTGTCGTTTTTACCCGGCGATTATAACAAAATGTATCCGGATTACATAGCTGCAATAAACAGACTTGATGATAATGTCGGTAAGCTCGTTAAAAAGCTGAAGGAAAAGGGACTCTACGATAACACAATTATTATTTATACAAGCGATCACGGCTCTCATTTTAAGACCCGCAATCTTGAGTATAAGAGAAGTTGCCACGACAGCGCAACGCATACGCCGCTGATTATCAGCGGAGGGATGTTCAAAGGCGGTGTAGTTGATGACAGGCTTGTTAGTCTTATAGATCTTCCTCCGACATTGCTTGATATGGCAGGAATACCGATACCGAAAAGCTATTCGGGCATATCGCTGCTCAAGGAAATGCGTGAAAATAAGGAACGAGACTGCGTATTTATTCAAATAAGTGAAAGTCAGTGCGGAAGAGCTATACGCACCAAAAAGTACAAGTATTCCGTAAGGACTCTTGCTCCTACCGGATATGTAGCCCACAATTCAGATGTATATTTTGAAGATTATTTATACGATCTTTCAGTTGATCCGATTGAGAAAAACAACCTAATAAAATCTCCGGAGTATGCTTCCGTAAGGGCTGAACTCAAAGATATGCTGATAAACGAAATGGTCAAAGCAGGGGAGCGTAAGCCAAAAATTTTACCGGCTTTATTTGTAAGAAAAAAATAACAGGAGTTAAGGGAATGGAAAAGAAATATTTAACTTTAAAAGAAAAAATATGTTTTCCGCTTTCTGCTTTCGGCAGAAGCGGAATATATACTATAATGACAATGTTCTACCTTGTCTTTTTGGTTGACGTTGCTAAGCTAAATGCTGTTACAGCAAGTGCTATTATACTCGGCGGTCGTATTTTTGATGCGCTTAACGATCCGATAATGGGAATGATAGTAGATAAGACGAGAAGTAAATGGGGGAAAATGCGTCCGTATTTGCTTTTCTCTCCGATACCGGTTTGTGTGTCGACCATCCTTTTGTTTATTGCTCCTTTTCAAAGCAGCGCGGCGGCTACTGTATATGCTGCGTGTACATATGTGCTTTGGGGTGTTTGCTTTACGATACAAGACGTTCCTTTTTGGGGACTGACTTCGGTTATAACACCAAACGAAAAAGAACGTACACAGTTTATTTCAAACGGACGTTTGGGCTCTACATTTGGCGGTATTCTTCCGGCACTTCTTATTCCTATTTTACGTCAGTCTTCTCTCGGATTGCGCGGCGGTTATCTTTTCGGCGCAATTCTCTTTGGTGTCATGGGCGCGCTTCTTTCAAGTCTTGCGTTCTTTACTACTAAAGAGCGAATAGAGCCGTCAACAACGACACCTACTTTTAAAGAGACTGTTCATGTTGTCGGTCAAAACAAACTGCTTTTACTTGTAATCGCAGCAGCGATACTCGGTTCTACAATGGTTATTGCCAATATATCTGCCGACTATATAGCTAACTATTTAATAATTCAAGGTTACACGGACTTTGATGTTCTTGCTTCTACAAACGATGTTGTAGCCGCTTATAAAGCGGGTGGATTTTGGATACCGCGCGGAACTATTCTCACAACTTTAACTGTTGCCATTGGCGCCGGTATGGTGCCGGCCATGGTCGTATTCCCGATGCTTCGCAAGAAATTTGATTTGAAGCAGATTTACATCGGCTCATCTATTTTCGGAGTCATTGCACACTGTGTTTGCTATTTGCTCTTTATGAATGATCCGGGGCATATTAATATTTATATTCTTTGGGTATGTCTGTTCTTAATGGGATTCCCTCTCGGAATTTATAATGTAATTACCTATGCTTTCATAGCTGACTCGGTTGATTATATGCAATGGAAAACAGGCAAACGATCAGAGGGTGTGTGTTTTGCCTTCCAGACATTCCTTTCAAAGGTTACAGCAGGTATAGCCGGAGTTGTAACAGGATGGGTTCTTGAAATAGGTAAGTATCAAAAGCCGATTGACGGTAATCTTGACATAAACGGTAAACAGATTTTGGCTCAACAAACACCTTTCACTCAAAAATGGCTTCTGATTATGGTAACTCTTCTTCCTGCTCTTGGGTTCCTTTTAACTATGATACCGATGTTTTTCAATGATTATACCGGAAAAAAGAAAGAAAAAATACAAAATGAACTTGAAGAGATACGTAAAAAAGAGCATGAGTTGAGTTCTGCTGTAAAAGACTGAACTATTATTTATTTAAAATAAACAAAAAGACAGGCTGTATGTTTGACAGCTTGTCTTTTTTTATAATTATTGCAAGAATTAAAAACAAATATTGCAAAACCGAGTAAAATATTATAAAATCTATTAGGTTAAAAAAGTATTTTTAAATCTTGGAGGCAAGAATAATGCAATACAGCAAAATGAAAAAGGAAGAACTTGAGGATTTAAAAAGCGAGCTTAAGAAACAATACGATGACGTTAAGTCACAAAATCTTAAACTCAATATGGCGAGAGGTAAGCCGTCGCCCGAGCAGTTGGAGCTTTCCATGGATATGCTTAATTCATCACTTTCGGCTTCCGATTGGATATCCGAAGACGGTACGGATGTCCGCAATTACGGCGGCCTTGACGGTATTCCGGAATGCAAAAAGCTTTTTGCGGATGAGCTCGGTGTCGCTCCCGAAAACATCATTGTCGGCGGCGCATCAAGCTTGAATCTTATGTATGACTATATTTCACAGTGTTATACGCACGGTGCAGGTGCCGAGCCATGGTGCCGTCAGGGCGACGTTAAATTCATATGTAATGTTCCCGGATATGACAGACATTTCGGTATATGCGAGCATTTCGGCATTAAAATGATAAATGTCAGAATGACAGAAACAGGACCTGATGTTGCAAAAATTGCCGAGCTTGTTAAAGATCCTTCGGTAAAAGGTATGTTCTGCGTACCGAAGTATTCCAATCCCGACGGAATAACGTATTCGGATGAAACAGTTCGTGCGTTGGCCGCTTTAAAACCGTCTGCGCCAGATTTCCGTGTAATATGGGACAACGCTTATATTGTGCACGACCTTTGCGATGATGCTGATACTTTGCTCAATATTTTTGACGCCTGCAAGGAGTTCGGAACAGAGGATAATTTCATTGAATTTACTTCAACATCAAAAATAACCTTCCCCGGAGCAGGTATTTCGGCAATAGCTGCTTCACCGAAGAACATTGCGATGATTAAAGACAGATTAAAGTCGCAGACAATAAGCTATGATAAGATGAATCAGTTAAGACACGTTAAATACTTCAAAAATGCCGATGGTATTAAGGCACATATGAAGAAACACGCTAAACTTCTTGCACCTAAATTCAATATAGTGCTTGAAACGCTTGAAAAAGAGCTTAAAGACAATGATCTTGCATCCTGGTCATCTCCTAAAGGCGGATATTTTATAAGTCTTGACGTTAACCATTGCAGCGCAAAACGCGTGGGTGAAATTTGTAAAGAACTCGGTGTCGTTCTTACTACCGTAGGTGCAACCTTCCCGTACGGATTAGATCCCGATGACAGAAATATCAGAATTGCACCTTCTTATCCTTCAACTGATGAGCTTCAAAAAGCAGCAGATATTCTTTGCCTTGCAGTTAAGCTTGCAACTATAGAGGCTTTGGTGTAAAATATACTCATAAAATCTATTTGTTTGCCCTAAGTATTACAAAGGGGTTATGAGTATGCTAAGAACAAAAAAATATAATAATGAGGCAGCTTCTTATCCGTATGTTTCCGCGATTATTGTAGCTGCCGGAAATTCAACAAGAATGGGCGGCGTCAATAAGCAGTTTTTGCTAATTGACGGCGTCCCTGTGCTTATCAGGACTTTGAAGGCATTTGAAAATTCGGATCTTATTAAGGAAATAATCATATCGGCACGCGAAGAGGACATCCCTCAAATATTTGCTATGGTAAAAGATTATTCGGTTAATAAGGTCAGTAATATCGTTAAAGGCGGCTGTACGCGCCAGGAAAGCGTTTTTAATGCTGTTAGGTGTTGCATGACAGAGTCAGATTATATTGCCATACACGACGGTGCAAGACCACTTGTGGGCAGAGAAACAATTGAAAAAACGATTTTTGCGGCTTTTGATTTTAATGCCGCTGCGCCCGGTATCCCGGTTAAAGATACAATAAAAACCGTTAGTGATGAAGGAATAGTAACTTCAACGCCGGCGAGGGATTCGCTAAGGGCAATTCAAACACCGCAGGTATTTAATAAAAAAATGTACTTAGGCGCTATGCAGGGCGTTCCGAACAGTGAACTTTTTACGGATGATTGCGGCTTAATTGAAGCATACGGTAAACTTGTCAAAATTGTTGATGGAGATAATACAAACATCAAAATTACGACTCCTGAGGATTTAATCATTGCCGAAGCAATTATCAACAAAGGAGAAAAAGATGAATTATAGAATCGGGCATGGATATGATGTTCATAAGCTTCAAAAGGGTAGAGAATTAATATTAGGCGGAGTTCATATTGAAAATGATGGAATTGGCCTTTTGGGCCATTCAGACGCAGATGTACTTGCCCATGCTGTTAGTGACGCTTTACTCGGTGCAGCTGCGCTCGGTGATATCGGAAAGCATTTTCCCGATACAGACGATGCCTATAAAAATGCCGACAGTATGGTTCTTTTATCTAATGTGTGTGATTTACTTAAGAAGAACGGTTATTCTGTCGGAAATATAGATGCCACGGTTTTGGCTCAAAGCCCGAAGCTTGCGCCGTATATTGCGGCGATGCGCACAAACATTGCAAAAGCATGTAAAATACCGTTGTCTGATGTCAGCGTAAAAGCGACAACAGAAGAGGGGCTTGGCTTTACAGGAGCAAAGGAAGGAATTGCGGCGCATAGTGTGTGTATTATAATTAAAGAGAAGGAGATAAAATTTATATAATATGCAAACTCAAAAAACATTGATGTTGATATTGAACTTTACCATAATATTTTGTGTTTTATTCAGCGCTGTTTTATTAAAAAAACTTTATAAAAAAACCAAAAGAGAAAATGCAACAGCTCCGGACGATAAAACCGCAAAAAAATATCTGCGTTTTCTTATGGTAATTTTGATAATTCTGATTGTTTTAAGTGTTATCGCAATGATGTTAGGCATATTCAGTAAAATTCACATTTAAAGCTAAAACCACTCGTTTATGGCGAGTGGTTTTGTATTTTATTGACAAATATTTGCTCTTTTGTTAATATGTTTATAAAGAATTTATTGGGGAGAATTATATGGATAAAATCATTGAAATATCTCATTTGAGCAAGTCGTATGGAGACATAAAGGCTGTTAATGATTTATCCTTTAGCGTTTATCACGGTGAATTGTTTGCATTTCTCGGCGTAAACGGCGCAGGAAAGTCCACAACCATTTCAATTATGTGTGGGCAGATAAAAAAGGATAGCGGAAAAATAGTAATCTGCGGTAAAGATACTGAGAAAAATTTCAACAGTATTTCATCGGATATCGGTGTAGTTTTTCAAAACTCCGTACTTGATAAAGCGTTGTCTGTAAAAGATAATCTGCGCAGTCGTGCCGCTCTGTATGGCATAACGGGCAAAGAATTTAAAAATCGTCTTGATGAGTTATCGGAACTTCTCGGTTTTGAAGATATTATTAACAGAACCGTCGGAAAACTGTCCGGAGGGCAAAGACGACGTATTGATATAGCAAGAGCTTTGCTTCACAATCCCAAAATACTGATCCTTGATGAGCCGACAACAGGACTTGACCCTCAAACAAGACAGCTTTTATGGTCGGTTATAACAATGCTTCGCAAAACTCAAGGGCTTACCGTCTTTCTCACAACACATTACATGGAAGAGTCGGCGGACTCCGATTATGTAGTGATACTTGATGCCGGGCAAATTTCGGCAGAGGGGACTCCGTTAGAACTGAAAAATAAATATACAGGTGACTTTATTACTCTGTATGGGGAATCAGCCGCTCTTGCCGAGAGTCTTGATCTGCCGTCGGAAAAATTGAACGGCGCCGTTCGCATTGCTGTTCCGAATTCCGAAAAAGCAACCGAACTGATAATTAAAAATCCTGATATATTTAAAGACTATAAGGTAATTAAAGGAAAAATGGATGATGTTTTTATGGCGGTTACGGGTAAAAACCTGAGCGGAGGTGACGTAAAATGATGGGTCTCGGCAATCTTATCAGAAGAAACAGCAAACTGTTTTTCAAAGATAAGGCAATGTTTTTTACTTCACTTATAACTCCGATTATATTGCTCATTTTATATACAACTTTTCTCGGAAATGTTTACAAGCAAAGCTTTTTATCCGCAATACCTACAGGCTTTGAGTTGTCGGAAAAACTCATAAATGCGGTCGTTGCAGGCCAGCTTGTGTCATCACTTCTTGCCGTATGCTGCGTAACTGTTTCGTTTTGTTCAAATATGCTCATGGTTCAGGATAAGGTCAGCGGCGCGCGTGCAGATTTAACCGTAACTCCTGTAAAAAAATCAACGCTTGCCGTAAGTTATTATATCTCGACGCTTATTTCTACACTTGCAATATGTGTTGCGGCTTCAGTTATTTGTTTTATTTATTTGTCAAATATTGGCTGGTATCTTTCTTTTAAAGAGACGGTTTTATTCTTACTCGATGTGATATTACTTGTAATGTTCGGAACAGCGCTTAGCTCTATAATCAACTTCTTTCTAAATTCACAAGGTCAGATTTCCGCAGTAGGGACCATAGTCAGCGCAGGATATGGATTTATCTGTGGCGCATATATGCCCGTCTCAAGCTTTTCTGCCGGGCTGCAAAAAGTTATTTCTTTTTTGCCGGGTACATACGGCACGGGACTTTTACGCAATCACGCTTTAAACGGTGTTTTCAGTGAACTGTCCGAAATGGGTATGCCGAAGGAATTTGTCACCGTATTTAAAGACAGTATTGACTGTAACTTGTACTTTTTCGATAAATGCGTCAGTATAGAAGCGATGTATGCTGTTCTGTGTTGTTCGGTGGTTGTGCTGGTGTTAGCATATATTATTTTAAATGTTGCAGTCAAGAAAAGATAAATAAGTTTTCAATTGTTATATCAGAATATATAAAAAGGTCACGGTAACTAAATTTGTTACCGTGACCTTTTCTATAACTTAATAATTATTTACCAAAAGTAAGAAGTAAATATCCGGCTGCAACAGCAGAACCGATAACTCCTGCAACATTCGGACCCATAGCGTGCATTAAAAGGAAGTTAGAGGGATTGTATTTTCTTCCCTCAACCTGAGATACACGAGCCGCCATAGGAACAGCCGAAACACCTGCGGAACCTATAAGTGGATTAACTTTACCATGAGTTACGAGGTTCATAAGTTTGCCGAACAATACGCCGCCTGCGGTTGAGAAAGCAAATGCGACAAGACCGATTACTATTACAAGTATAGTTTTGGTAGCGAGGAATGTTTTGCCTTCTGCTGTGGCGCCTACGGTGGTACCGAGCATTATTGTTACGATATTGCAAAGAGAATTCTGAGCAGTATCACTGAGGCGTTCGGTTACGCCACATTCTTTGAAAAGATTGCCGAGCATAAACATACCGATAAGCGGAGCGACCGACGGAAGAACAAGTACGCAAAGAACAGTAACAACAATCGGGAAAATGATTTTTTCTGTTTTGCTTACGGTTCTAAGCTGATCCATCTTGATTTCGCGCTCTTTTTTGGTAGTTAAAAGCTTCATAATAGGTGGCTGAATCAGCGGTATAAGGGCCATATAAGAGTATGCCGCTACAGCAATGGGCCCTAATAGCTGCGGAGCGAGCTTACTCGTTAAATAAATAGCTGTCGGTCCGTCTGCACCGCCGATTATAGCTATTGAAGCTGCTTCCTGAGGCGTAAAGCCCTCAAAACCGGGGATAAGGTTGGTTGCGATTGAAATAAGAAAAGCAACATAAATACCAAGCTGAGCAGCAGCGCCGAGAAGAAGACTTGAAGGATTCGCAAGAAGCGGTCCGAAGTCGGTCATAGCACCTACACCCATAAAGATAAGGCAGGGGAATATACTCGATTTAACACCTGCGTAAATCAGTCGCAAAACGCCGGTATCATACCAATGGGCACCTTCAACAACTTGGCCGCTGTATGACGACATCATAAGCGGATCATACATAATATCAGGATATATGTTAACAAGTAACATACCGAAAGCAATCGGAACTAAGAGAAGCGGTTCAAATTTTTTGACAATAGCCAAATATAAAAGAACAAAGGAGACTAAAATCATAACCCAGTTTTGCCATGACAACGATACAAAACCGGAGCTTTGAAATATCTCCACCAAAGCATTTACAACAGACATTTATTGACCTCCTCAGTTTAAATAAGCAAGGACGTCATCAGTTGCAACCGAGCTGCCTTTTGCGGCTACAACCTGTGAAACTGTACCATCCGAGGGAGCTACAATTTCGTTTTCCATCTTCATTGCTTCAAGAATAAACATAATGTCGCCGGCCTTAACGCTCTGACCTGCGGTAACATTTACTTTAAGTATTGTTCCGGGCATGGGAGCCTTAACAGCGGTTCCGCTTCCTGAAACAGGAGCAGGTGCGGGAGTAGCAGGTGCCGAGGGCTGTGTAGGCACAGGTGCTGCCGGAGCAGAAGCTGCGGTAGGCGCAACGCTTGTTACTATTGCCTCACTTAACTCGTCAACTTCGACTTCATAGTCTTTTCCGTTTAAAGTAACTACATATTTCATATTGTTAACCCCTTACTTGTTTTCTATAAGCTTAATTGAATTGAATTTTAATCTGTTCAAAGGAACTCCGCTTTCTTTGCTGACTATTGCCATAATTACAGCCGCAGTCTTTTCATCGGTTTTATAAAGATTCAACGTTCCCAATGTTTGATTTTCCGGAAGAGCAACACCGCCTTGGGGTTTTACAACCTCTTTAACGGCATCGGATTTTTTTGCGTTCTTTGCATTCGGCTCCTTTACAAACAATCTGATGAGCTTAGAAAGAAGCTGAACAAGAACTGCCAAAACAACAAGGACAATGAACACAACTACAATGCCGGTTATTGAAACATTAAGAGCTTCACCTATGGACATAACACTGTCTAATAAATACATCTTAACACCCCTTAGTCAATTCTTTTTATTGAATATTTAAAAGTATTTTTTTCTTTTTCTTCGCGTTTATCAAAAAATGCTTCAGCTTGAGTCGGGAATGCAATATAAGAAAGAACATCTTCGTCGCTCTTTGCCTTTTCTCCGATTTCTTTTTTAGCCTTTTCAAAGCCGGGTTCGAGAGAGTCGGCAAATCTGCCCTTAATAGGTTCTTCGTCGCCGAGAACCTTTTTCATAAGGTCCTTATCGATTTCGCCGGGGGCACGACCGTATTCACCCTTAATATAAGCTTTTACTTCTTTGGATATATTCTTATATCTCTCTCCGACAAGAACGTTAACAGTTGCCTGAACGCCGACCATCTGACTCATAGGTGTTACAAGCGGGGGATAACCGAGATCCTTTCTAACCTTGGGGGTTTCAAGGAGAACATCATTAAACTTATCCATTTTGTTCTGTGCGGTAAGCTGTGCAACAAGGTTAGAGAGCATTCCACCGGGAATCTGATAATTGAGTGCATTTGTGTCGGTTGAAAGCACAAGAGGATTTAAAGAGCCTTTTTTTAAATATTCATCTTTTATAGGCTTAAAGAAGTCGTTGATATCTTTAAGGACAGAAAGGTCAAGGTCAATATCATAACCTTCCTGTTTTAAAGCATAAGCCATAGTTTCCGTAGGAGCCTGTGAAGTGCCACCGGAGAATGAGGATATAGCAGTATCTATTACATCACATCCTGCTTCAACGGCTTTCTGAAGAGTAAGCATACCGAGTCCTGTGGTACAGTGTGTATGAAGAATAATGGGAGTTTTTACATTTTCCTTAAGAGCCTTTACCATATCATAAGCTTCTTTTGGACCTAAAATGCCTGCCATATCCTTGATGCATATAGTCTGGCAACCGAGCTCTTCCATCTGTTTGGCAAGCTTGATGTATGATTCAAGATTGTGTATTGGGCTTTGAGTATAGCAAATTGCGCCGGATGCAATGGCACCATTCTTTAAAGTCTCGTCAACTGCAACTTCAATATTTCTAACGTCGTTAAGAGCATCAAATATTCTTATGATATCAATGCCGTTTTCAATTGATTTTTTAACGAACATTCTTACTACATCATCGGGATAATGGTGGTATCCGAGCAAATTTTGACCTCTTAAAAGCATTTGAAGTTTTGTGTTGGGGCATTTTGCTCTGATTTTACGGAGTCTTTCCCACGGATCTTCGTCGAGGTAGCGAAGGCAGGAGTCAAATGTTGCACCGCCCCAGCATTCAAGTGAATAATAACCCGCTTTGTCCATTGTTTCAAGAATGCCGTCAAATTCGGAGTAAGGCAATCTTGTTGCAATAAGAGACTGATTTGCGTCTCTTAAAACGGTTTCAGTAAACTGTACTTTCATATATATTACCTCCAAAAAAGTAACAAAATAATATCAAACACAATATAAAATCCAAATTGCTCCAATTTAATATTAATTATACAATATATAGTTTTGTTTATCAACATAAAAAATACATCAAAAATAAATTTGGTCAAAAAGAAAAAAAGAGAGACTTTACGGCCTCCCTTTTTGTTAATTTTATAACGATATATTTTTGGTTAAATATTTTTGCAAAGCTCATACGCCTGAGAGGTTGCATCTGCAATTCGGCCTGTTTTTTCCGCATCGCCAATGAGATAAACATTTTTAAGTTTGCCGTTTATATCATCGTAAAGCTTATTTTCGGGTCTTACGCCGAGAGACAGAACAACATAGTCCGCATCGACCAAAAGTATGTTCTCCGTATCCACCTTATTAAGCTCTATTCCTCTGTCGGTAATTTCCGTAAGCTTATGACCTACAATGAACTTAACGCCGTGTGCTTTAAGTCTCGGCATACAATCATCAATGTGCTGCATCCAAGTGCCGGGAGCTATCGAATCAGCCATTTCAACCACGGTAATATCATTGCCGTTTTCAGCCAACATTTCAGATGTTTCAAGGCCTGTCATGCCGGAGCCTATGACCGCAACCTTCTTATTTTTCAGCACTACCGAACCATCAAGAATATCGGTTGTCGTGAAAACGTTATCTTTATCGGAGCCCTTAATTGATTTAGGCTTAATTGCTTTACCGCCTGTAGCTATTATAACAGCATATGGATTGTATGACTTTATAATACTTTCGTCGGCAATTACATTATATTTAATTTCGGCACCGTAATGTGTTGCGTTTGTAACCAAGTCCTCAATGCACCAATTGATTTTTTCCTTAAGTGGCGGCTTATTAGCGAGTTGTAGTTGCCCACCGGGGAAAGCGTTCTTTTCAAGAACTATCGGTTTAAATCCTCGCTTAGCTAAAACTTCCGCGCTCATTAGACCGGCAGGACCGGCTCCGACAATTACAACAGTTCTGCCGTTGCCGTTGGCAATTGGATGCTCCGATTCCTTGCCCAATTTAGGATTCACAGAACAATGGGCATGTGTTCCTTTGTATGCGTTTTTCTGCATACTTTCCATACAATATAGGCAACAGATGCATCTTTTGATTTCATCCTCTTTGCCCGCCTTAACCTTGTTTACCCAGTGCGGATCGGCTATGTGAGTTCTGCCGAGGCTGACAAAATCTTGAATACCTTCCTCGAGCTGTTCTTCCGCTTGCTTAGGAGAGCGAATTAGGTTGGCAGCCAATACCGGGATTTTTACTTCCTTTTTTACTGCTGCGGCCATATATTTTCTCCAGCCGGGCTCAAAAGAGGTAGGCTCCAACCAATAATTATATGTATCATAACCGGCACAGGAGACATCAATGGCATCAATCCCTTCTTTTTCAAGAACTTTCGCCATTCTAACTCCGTCTTCAAGCTTATAGCCGATTTCGGGTTTACCGATCATAGAATAACATTCATCAACAGATAAACGAACAACAATCGGAAAATCATTGCCGCATGCAGCTTTAATTCCCTTGATAATATCGATTAAGAATTTCATTCTTTTTTCAAAACTTCCGCCGTACTCGTCATTCCGCGTATTCGTGTATGGGCTCAAAAATTGCTGAATCAAATAGCCGTGTGCCGCATGTAATTCTACACCGTCCGCACCGGCCTTCTGCGCACGAACCGCACCGTTTATAAACTCTGAAATTATCTTTTTGATTTCCTTAACGGACATTTCCCTGTTTAAACTCTCAGCAGAGTATGCTCTGTCACATTTTGACGGAGAAAATGTACGAAGCACAAGGTCTTTCTGCATGAGCATTTTGCCGGCAGGAGCAACCTTATAAAACATTTTATCATATAGCTTACCCATTATTCTTTCGGCACCTATCGATACCGGTACGGTACCCATAAGTAAGCCCAGATTTTGTCTGCCGGGGTGGTGAAGCTGAATGAACATTTTGCAACCATGTGAGTGAACTCTGCTTATCATTTCCGCAAGAGGTTTAATATGATAGTCGTGGCTGATTGCAAGTTGGGCGAAAGCCGATGCTCCACTGAAATCATCAACTCTCGTTATCTCGGTAATAATAAGCCCGGCTCCTCCGATAGCACGTTCCTCGTAATAATCCATCATTTCCTTTGTCGGACAACCGTTAAACTGACCGAAACCAAGCATCATAGGGGGCATAACAACACGGTTTTTAATTTGAACCGTACCGATATTCATAGGGGTGAATAGCATCTTATATTCCATTTTGGCACTCTCCTAATCTTTTTTCGGGAAATGTTTTTCCTTTATCTTAACATAAAAACGGGCACTTAACAATGATTTATTCTTTTTTTACAGACTTTATGAGGGAAAAGATGCCGGACAGCAATAAAAATGCTGCAAACATCTTTCTAACAATCGCGCTGCTAATATGAGATAATGCTGTGTAGCCGACAATAACCCCAGCAATTCCGCCTAAAACAATCGGCCAAATATATTTAAAGCTGATAATTTTCTTTCCGGCATAAACTAACACAGATATAACAGCGCATGGAAGAAAAATCAATAAATTATAGCCTTGAGCAGTAAATTGCTCAGTGTCAGTAAAAAATGTTAGATATAAAATGTAAAAACTACCGCCGCCGAGACCCATCGAAGTTATTACCGAAGATACGAAAATGGCAAGCAAGTTCACAAAATTGTTCATTTAAATAATAACCTTATTCCGGCATAGATCATAAAAAAAGAAAATACTACCGACAAGAATCTGTTTGAAAGCTTAGAGAAAACAACCGTACCTATTATCGCTCCCAAAGCCGAAGCGGGAAGAATTGTAATTATACTGTTAAAGCTTGTAAATCCCTTTTTAATATACATATAAAATGATATTACGGAGAGAGGCAGAATAATAGCAATCGTGTTTGCCTGAGCCTGTTTTTGTGACATACCGGCAGCTTTAAGAATCGGAACCGAAATGATTCCTCCGCCTGCGCCGAGAGTAACGTTTATGATACCTATCGGAATGCCGATCAGGAATTTCTTTATCGTACTAATATTTATCACCGATGTTATGTTTTACCGCAAAAAATATTATATTCATAAAAAACAGCGAAGTGAAAAATCACTTCGCTGAAAAATTATTATTTTACTATTTATTTTTTTTGCTGAATAAGGCATCTCTGATAACACTATTCGGGTCCTTTATCAGCAATATAATTATCCAAACAATGAGACCCAATGCAATAATCGAAAAACCTAAAAACGCATCGTTCAGCATATCCTCCGGAGCAGGAGTAAAATATGCTGCCTTCAACTCGGAGTACTCAAAAACCGCATCAACAAACCACATAACGGAAGCACCCCAAAAGATATAGCACGGAACGTTAAGCAAATATTTTTTTCGTTCAGCACAAAAGTACCAAACAGCAGTTGAAATAATTGCTGCAAATACGCTGATAAGTAATGTCATTATTCCGTTAATTCCTTTTCTTTGGAAATTTTTGTTTCTTTAATCTTAACGACCAAAAGCATAATTCCCCAAACGGCAGTAACCAAAAGAGACATTGCAACACCGACGGTTGCCATTTCATGAAGCATTGTAGCTGTATCCTCGGCGTTTGATGCGCCTGTAAGGAAGGGGAAATAAGGAGTTAATTCTCCGTGCCAAAGGTGTTCAAAGGCAAGAAGTAAAACACCGCCCCAAAGTAAATTGCGAAGCCAAGAAAGCTTTCTTGAAACCGAAATTTTATACTCAGGAGCCTGGACAGCACCCTCAGGCAGCTTACATTCAAGCTTCTCCTGTGAAATTTCATGCTTTTTTGCGATTTGCACAGCTACGGTTGCAATAACAGCTTCTGTAGCCGGTACTACGAAACAAGCCATAATTTACCTCCGGTAAAGTAAAATTTGAATGATAAAAGTTTATCAATACTAATAATATAATAATTCTTTAATAGAAGTTTGTCAATTGAAAATTGTCTAAAATTTCATAAATAAACAGATTTTTTTGTTTTGACTTATTTTCATATGATTATTGACAATTGTATGAATAAAAGCGTAAAATATACCCAAATAAATTTTATCGGGTGAATATTATGGATAAAGTAAGAGTAATTGAAATAAAACAAAGTGTTTTTAAAAATAATGACGAACAAGCCGAAAAGCTGAGAGGCGAGCTTAAATCCAAAGGTGTATTTTTATTAAACCTTATGTCCTCTCCCGGATCAGGTAAAACCACCACACTGAAAGCTACAATAAATGCGCTTAAAGATAAGCTGAAAATCGGTGTTATGGAAGCAGATATTGACAGCGATGTTGATGCAATAAAAATTGCCGAAACAGGTGTAAAATCAATTCAGCTGCACACAGGAGGGATGTGCCACCTTGATGCAGCCATGACTAAGCAAGGTGTTGAGGCTCTCGGCACAGATGGGGTTGAACTTGCAATTCTCGAAAATGTCGGAAATCTTGTTTGTCCCGCAGAATTTGACACAGGTGCCGTTAAAAATGTAATGATATTATCTGTTCCCGAGGGTGACGATAAACCGCTTAAATATCCTCTTATGTTTAAGGTAAGCGATGTTGTGCTTATCAACAAAATCGATGTTTTACCTTATTTTGATTTCGATGTTGAAAAGTGCAAGGAATATATCAAGCACAGAAACCCAAACGCAAAAATCTTTCTTATCTGCGCAAAAACAGGCGAGGGGATTGAAGAATGGGCTACTTGGCTTAATGATGAAGTCAGAGAATGGATTGACAAATAAAATAAATGATAATAAAAAAACGCTTGATGAAAATCAAGCGTTTTTTTATGTCTGGAACAATTTAATTGTTAAAAGCGCCTTTAATTGACTCTAACGTTGCTGTAAGGTCACTCTGAGGAACGAGCATTGATATATCTACTTCCGAAGTAGTTATCATTATTATGTCTGTATTAGCTTTTGCGGCAGCCGCAAACACCTTGGCGGCTACACCGGGTTGACCTTTCATAGCTTCTCCGAAGACAGATATTTTGCAGTTTCCGTTGCTTACCGAAAGTTTAACATCGGGATACAAATCTCTTATTTTAGCGGAAAGCTCCAAAATTTTTCCCAAATCGTCACCGCTGACGGTAAATGACAAATGCGGCTTGTTGCTGTGCGGCGGTGTTTGAGAAATCATATCAACATCAATATTATTTGTCGAAATCATATCGAAAATTTTTGATATGGTATTCATATCGGCAGGTGAATCGTTGAGTGAAACAAGCGTCACATCTTCGACTACTGATATATTTTGAATGGTTTTCATACAAACGACCTCCTTATTTAGCATCAACAAGCTGACGCATATTGTATAGTCCTGCAGGTTTTCCCTCTAAGAAGAGAGCGGCATTTATTGCACCTGTTGCAAAAAGCTCCTTGGAACGCGCTGAATGAGAAATTGTAATTATCTCATCATGACCCGCAAAAATTATTTCATGCTCACCGACTATTGTTCCGCCGCGAATCGAATGAATGCCGATTTCGTTTTTGCTGCGCTTTGCTCTTTTCGAGTGTCTGTCAAACTCATATTTCGGCTTAACCGACAATGCATCGGATATGCTGTCTGCAAGCATAAGAGCTGTTCCTGATGGCGCGTCAATCTTTTGATTATGGTGCGCTTCGACAATTTCAATATCAAAAGAGCCTTCAAGTACACGTGCAGCCTTGGCGGCAAGCTCCGATATTAAATTTACGCCGATAGACATATTAGCCGAGAAAAACATAGGGACTGTTTTTGAGCACTCATTTATATCGGCAATTTGCTCTTCGCTGAGGCCTGTGGTAGCTACAACCGCAGGGCACTTTTTTGCAGAAGCATATTCCAAAAGTCCGCTCAAAACAGACGGGTGAGAGAAATCAATTATCACATCGGCATCAACACCGCTGATTGAGTCAAAAGATTTAAACACCGGAAATTCCGCTTTCCCGTCACCTATATCTACGCCGGCAACTATTTCGCAGTCGTTTCTCGAGGAAACACAGTCTCGTATAACATGGCCCATTTTGCCGAAGCAACCGCTTAAGATTATTCTTATCATTTTTTCACATCCGTAAATCTTAATAATTACTTAATAAGTCCGTACTTTGCCAAAACTTTTCTCAAGTGTTCGGTCTTTTCCTCGGACATATCGCATAACGGCAGTCTGAGAGGACCGACGTCAAAGCCCATCATACGCATTGCAACTTTGACGGGGATGGGATTAACATCCATAAACAGAGCGTTGCAAAGCTCGAGATACTTAAGCTGAAGCTCGGCACTCTTTTTAAAGTCACCGTCAAGTGCGGCAGCGGCAATATCATGAGCCTCCTGCGGCATAACATTTGAAAGAACCGAGATAACGCCCTTGCCGCCGAGAGACATAATCGGAGTTATTTGATCATCATTACCTGAATAAACGGCAAAATCATCGCTGCAAAGGGAAATAGTTTTTGCTATTGAAGACAAATTTCCTGTAGCCTCTTTAGCGGCATAAATGTTTTTATGTTTTGAAAGTTCGGCATAAGTTTCCGGTTTAATTTCACAACCGGTTCTACTCGGTACATTGTACAAAATAATCGGTGTGGAGACACGGTCGGCTACATAAGTAAAGTGTTTAATAAGACCTTCCTGAGAAGCCTTGTTATAGTAAGGAGTTACCATAAGCAGACCGTCAACGCCGGCTTTTTCGGCCTCATTTGACAAATTCAAAGCATATGCTGTGTCATTGCTTCCGGTTCCTGCTACTACGGGAATTCTTCCGGCAACAACATCAACTGCGTACTTGATTACTTCTGTGTGCTCCTCATGAGAAAGTGTGGCACTTTCACCTGTGGTACCGCATATAACGATACAATCGGTTGAATTAGCTATTTGGTATTCAAGAATTTCTTTAAGTGCCGGATAGTTCACCTTACCGTCAGAAGTAAACGGGGTAATTATCGCAACACCTGCACCTGTAAAAATCGGCTTTTTCATTGTTATCCCTCCGAATAAAATCAGTCCATGTAGCCTTCGGCACAAAGAAGTTCCGCAAGGAGAACAGCTCCGCCTGCAGCGCCTCTCAGCGTGTTATGAGAAAGGCATACAAATTTATAGTCGTACTGGGTATCTTCACGAAGTCTGCCAATTGATATAGCCATACCGTGTTCAAGCCCTCTCTGCAGTTTCGTCTGAGGAAGATTATCCTCGGTAAAATAGTTAAGGAACTGTTTGGGAGCGCTGGGGAGCTCGAGCTCCTGAGGTCTGCCTTTGAAATTCTTCCAAATTTCAAGCATTTGCTCCTTGGTGGGCTTATCTTCAAATCTTACGAAAACCGCGCCCATATGACCGTTTGAAACGGGAACACGAAGACACTGAGCAGTAAAATTTGGGGAGGTGGCGTCAACAATTTTGTCGCCCTCAATGTGACCCCAAATTTTAAGCGGTTCTTTTTCGGATTTTTCTTCCTCGCCGCCGATAAAAGGTATTACGTTATCGACCATCTCGGGCCACGTATCAAACGTTTTTCCTGCTCCGGAAATAGCCTGATAAGTGCAAACCAAAACATCTTTTACACCGAATTTCGAGAGCGGGAACAAGGCGGGAACATAACCCTGAAGCGAGCAGTTAGGCTTAACGGCAATGAAACCGCGCTTTGTACCGAGACGCTTTCTCTGCGACGGTATAATTTCTATGTGTTCGGGATTAAGCTCAGGAAGAACCATAGGAACATCGGGGGTGTGTCTGTGAGCACTGTTGTTTGAGACAACGGGGCACTCGGCCTTTGCATATCTCTCTTCCAATGCTTTTATCTCATCTTTTTTCATATCTACGGCACAGAAAACAAAATCAACCATAGAAGCGATTTTTTCAACATCTTCCGTAGCATTCATTACTACCATATCTTTAACGGCGTCGGGAATGTCCTCATCCATGCACCATTTGGCTCCCACAGCCTCTTTATACGGTTTGCCGGCTGATCTTGAGCTTGCGGCAAGTACCTTTATGTTGAACCAAGGATGTTCGCTCAGCAATGTGATAAATCTTTGTCCTACCATGCCGGTCGCACCGATAATACCAACATTATAATTTTTTCCCACTTGTATTTACCTCCAAAAAATGTTATTCTATTGTCTGCAAAAAAAGACCGGTTAAAAAACCGGTCATCATTTGTTAAAATAAGGCTTGCATTATCAAAAAAGATAATGTCGATAGCTCTCCATCACAACAAAATGATGACAGTCGCATTGCTGTTAACAATGTGCCCAAAAAGCATTGCCCGGAGCAATTGCTTTTTTCGGCAAAAATCCCTTTCACATATCGGTTATCAACGTCCGGCGTCTGTCAAAATGCTACTGATGATTTCTGCACCTCTATCGCAGTTTTACTTATAATATCATTTTTATTATATATAGTCAAATATTTTTGAAAAATTTATATACATATCGGAGATAAGCCATGAAAAAGCATGATTTTTATTATGATTTACCAAATGAACTTATTGCGCAGACTCCTATTGAGCCTCGTGATGCGTCAAGAATGATGGTTGTCAATAGGCAAACAGGGGAAATTGAGCACAAGCATTTTTATGATGTTGTAGACTATTTAAATCCCGGCGACTGCCTTATTTTAAATGACACCAAGGTTTTGCCGGCACGACTTTACGGTATTAAAGATGAAACCGGCGCAAAGGTTGAATTTCTGCTTTTAATGCAAAAAGAAAAAGACGTATGGGAAGTAATTACCGGCCCTGGAAAGAAAGCAAAGACCGGCTCCAAATTTACATTTAACGACGGTATATTATATGCCGAAATAACCGCTGTGCTTGACAACGGAGACAGAATCGCTAAATTTACGTACGATACCGACAAATTCGGTAATTTCTTTGAGGTACTTGACAAAATCGGTGAAATGCCGCTTCCGCATTACATCACGCACAAGCTCGAGAATGCAGACCGTTATCAAACGGTATATGCTAAGGAGCTCGGATCTGCCGCAGCTCCTACGGCGGGTCTTCATTTTACGCCGGAGGTTTTACAAAAGATAAAGGATAAAGGCGTAAAAATCGGCTATGTAACCTTACACGTAGGCATAGGTACTTTCAGACCGGTTAAAACCGAAAATATCGAAGAACATAAAATGCATTCGGAGCACTATCATCTTCCAAAAGAGACGGCAGATCTCATAAACGAAACACACAATAACGGCGGAAGAGTGGTAGCGGTCGGAACTACCTGTTGCCGTACTCTCGAAAGCGTGGCAACATACTGCGGTGAAATATGTGAAAAGGATGATTGGACAAGCATTTTCATATATCCGGGTTATAAATTCAAATGCATTGATGCGCTTATTACAAATTTTCATCTACCGGAAAGTACGCTTATAATGCTTGTATCGGCTTTTTATAACAGAGACGACGTTTTGAAGGCATACGAAGAAGCAGTAAAAGAGAAATACAGATTTTTCAGTTTTGGCGATGCAATGCTTATCCTGTAAAGGATGCTCACAGTCAAAAAAGAGAGCCGAAAACCTTAGTATTACTGGGGTTTTCGGCTTTTTCTTATTCCTGCGTTTTATACAAAAATTTGTGTTCGATACCGTTTTTGAAACGGATAGAGATAATTCTACCTTGTTTTATTACAATTTTTTGAGTTACTGAATTGATAAATTCTTTGATGATTATTGGTTCAACTTTGCGTATAAGTTTCTCGAAATCAACGTAGCGTTTGTCTTGCAGGTGGTGAGTCATTATGAACATCGAAGCCTTTGCCAAAAATTCGTCATCTGACAAGGTGAACTGACGGGAGCTATGTTTTTCGATTTCCTCCAGCCGTTTGTCAATGGATGCGATTGAGTCTGATAAGTTTTTTCGCTCAATGATATAGTCGCTTTCCGAGATGGCTTCATCGTTGTACAAGTAAAGAGATTTCAGACGAGCCAATGCCCTTTCTTTTTTTCGATGCTCGGCAAGAAGTAAGTCTCTTTCATCGGCAAGTTCCTCAGCTCCTGCTATATCAGACAGCGTTCGTGATGTGTAAACGGCATCTGAGATGCCAGAGCGAAGCATATCGTACATTTCTTGCAAGCCGACTTGTTCAATGTGCTCAACCTCAGAAAATGTAGGTCCTCTTAACAGTTTACGCTCGAATGTTTCAATAGATGTTGATTTGCCAAAATTATTTTGTGCTTTTATGACATTTGCAATGTAGTTCAGCACAAATGGAGCGACAACAACATCCGAAATGTATTTGTTTTCGCAGTCGTCAAACCGCCGCTTTCGTGAACAAGCGTAGATTGATGGTCTGTAACCGTCAGCTCGTTCACGGTCGATAGTGCTTTGCATCTGATTGCCGCAGTAGCCGCAGTAGAGTATGCCAGCAAAGATGTGTATGTTTTTGCGTACATATGTCTTGCTTGAACGCTTGTTGCTTCTGCGGTTATCTTCAAGAATTGCACAGACACGCTCCTGTCGTTCCGCCGATACAATGGCTGGGTGATGCTCTTGTACGGAAATCCAGTCAGCCTTAGGTTTCAAAAACTTACTGCTTGTGTTACCGCCACTTTTGCTTTCATCGTGGTAGTTATATCGGTAAGCACCTGTGTAAAAAGGATTTTTGAGTATTGTCGAGATAGTGGTTGGGCTCCACGGAGTTCCGCTTCGAGGCAGTATGCCTTTTTCATTCAAAGTGCGAGCTACAACGAGAAGCGAGTGTACACGCTCGTATGTGTCATAAATCATATTGATAACAGAAGCCTCTGCTTCGTTAATCGAAAACAAGCCTGTTTCCTTATCGTAGTTGTAACCATAAGGCACTCTGCCGCCGTTCCATTGCCCGTTTGAAGCACGAGACAACATAACAGCTGTGACACGCTCGGAAGTCATATTGCGTTCCAATTCTGCAAACACGAGTATGATTTTGAGCATCGCTTCGCCCATAGCATTTGAAGTGTCGAACTGCTCATTTTTTGAGACGAATGTAATACCGAGTTTTTTGATTTCAGCGTACATCTCGGCGAAGTCCAAAAGGTTGCGGCTGATGCGGTCTATTTTCCAGACTACGAGATGAGAAAACTCGCCTGTACGAAGACGAGCCATCATCTGCTGGAAAGCAGGACGGTCAGTATTTTTAGCAGAGTAGCCTGCATCTTCAAAGATTTCGTACTTGTCGATATTAAGGGCGTATTTTGCGTAGTTAATCAAGTCTTCTCGTTGAACAGGCAAACTATCCTTATCTATCTGCCAATGAGTTGATACACGAACATAAAGAGCGCATTTCTGATTTGACAGCTTATCGCTCACATTTTTGCTTTGTTTCATAGTCGCCTCCGTTGAAAAAGAGCTTGCCGTTTTCCGACAAGCTCTTTCGCTTATTTGCCTCGTAGAGTGTTTCGGACATCTTCTGAATATATCTTGATGTCGCAGAACTCGAATGTAGTGTAGTCGCCAGCAGTTACCTCAGAAGCTCTGCTAAAGTCTCCGTATGGAGCGTATGTGCAGTACCCGACAGTTGCACCGCCATTTGTGTCATCGCCCTCAACGAAAAGAAACAGACTTATAGCGTTCAGCTTGTGTGCCTCTGAATGACTGCGAACGATGTATTCCATAAGCGATTGAATTTGCTCATCAGTTTTGCCAGCGACAAGAGCTTCATCGACCGTCACCCTGATGCGACTGCGTTTTGCGTTCGATATGCTGATGTCTTCAATGGAAGCGATGTCATAAGAAAATCCGTTGACAGTCACGCTGACTTTTTCAGTAGAAACCGTACCGTCTTTTGTTTGAGCGTAAATCTCGGCAGTTCCAGAAGAAATGCCCGTTATCGTATAGTACACGCAAGTTGTCAAAGCCGTCTTGTCGTAAGCAAAAGTTACAACGGAGCTGTCTGAACTTATGAACTCAATGTCATCCATTGAAAAGTTGTCATTACCCTTAACGGAAAAGTAGCCAGTTTTAGTTTCTTCTGCTTTAAGTTCAAGAGGGGAAGTCAGAGTGGCAAATTTCAGCTCAGTAATACCAGTTGATGAAACCTTTGAGTTTGATGAGCCAGTATCATCCGAAAAGCTGCATCCCGACAGCAAACTCAAAGTTGCTACGATAGAGATAATTGTTAGTACGAGTCTGTTTTTCATTTTTTGCCGTTCCTCCGTTTAATAAGTTCAGAAATGCAGATGATGTTACCTTTGCGTGTCATCCGATTTTTCTCTCATCTTGTTTTGCAGGTGGTTGAACGAAGCCCCTTTCAGCTGGAGTCATATAAGCATCAAGGACAGACCAGATGATACCCTCGTCACGCTCCGATGCTCTACGAAATGCAGAAAGCAGAACACGCTCTTCAGCAGTCATATCTGGTTTGTACTGCTGAATATCGGTAAGGCCGAGCAGATAATCGGTTGAAACATTAAGTGCCTTAGCTATGTTCACAAGAATATCTAAGCGTGACGATTTGTTCACGCCTGTTACATACCTGCTGATAGTAGCTTCTTTCGTTTCGGCGGCGTCAGCAAGCCATTTCTGACTGATGCCACGCTCGTCAAGCAGTTGCTTCAAAATTGAGCCAAAGTCCGTAGTCATAGTATCACCTCTTGCATATTTTAGCACATTCTTATTAAAATAAGAGTAAAATAATGAATTTTAGAATATTTGTCTTAAAAATGTTTGACAACTTACCGAATAGTAAGTATAATAAGAAACGAGTTAAAAAACTAAGACTAAAAAACGGAGGTGAGCTTGATGAACACCAGCGAGTTAAAGTCAAAAAGAATAGCTCAGAATAAGGATGTTTCGTATATGGCAAGCGTCATCGGAAAGTCAAATGATGCCTACGCAAAAAAAGAGCGTGGTGTCGTTAAATTCACTCCCGATGAGATTGCATCGGTTGCAAATGACCTTTGCCTCTCTCCTGCTGAGTTCAACAGTATTTTTTTTGACTCACGATTACTGTTCGGTAAGTGCATAAGCAAACGAATTTCTTAACAGTAATATTTTACCAAGAAAGGAGGCTGGGCGAAATGGCAAACGAATGTATGAAAACAAACGAAAACATCTACTTTCGGTGTAGGAAAGAAGCCGCAAAATACAACGACAAACTAAACAGCAGAGAGAGTGCTTCCGAACTGCTTGGAGTTTCGGTATCAAGCCTCGCAGATTACGAACTCGGCAACACAAAGGTAGTACCTGTTGACAAGGTTGTGTTGATGGCTGACCTGTATAATGCACCGCAGTTATTAAACGGTTACTGCGCCAGAGAGTGCCCGATAGGGTGCAGAAAAGACTTAGCAACCGAAATTCAGCCTATTGAGAGGACTACGGTAGGTCTTCTCGACCTCCTGCAAAACGAAAAGATTAGCAGATATATGTCGGCTCTTACAAGCATTGCGGTAGACGGACAGGTTTCGGAAGATGAAAAAAGCAAGATGACAGAAATCGTTGCTTATCTTAACAAAGTCAGAGTGCTTGTTGAGGAGCTGACTTTGTTTGACAACAAGATGAACGGAGATGATGGCAAATGATTACGGCAGAAGAAATGAGAAAGTTGCTTGCCGCAGAGTTTGGCATCAGGACAGACGAGGAACTCGAAAGAGCCTTAAAAAAGAAAGGTGGAATTAGGATTGGCATATTCACGGACGAAAAGAAAAACGAAGACAAAAAAAGAAAAGCTGTTGCGGTGGTTTAAGAAGAACAGCGCTTATTTGTTTCTGTTAGGAGTATTTCTGTCTGGCGCAATAGTTGGTGCAATGATAGTTGCAATAGTAAATGCGATGAACGCTCAGGCTGTTTGCGATGTTAAAGTTCAACAGTCAGCAGTGCCTCAGAGCAAATACTTGACTTTAGCACAGCCAGAAAAAGTTGTTTGGGATGAATACATAGCAACTGCTTATTGTTCTTGCAAAAAGTGCTGCGCATCTTATGCAGAAAATCGTCCAGTTGACGATGACGGCAAAGAAATCGTTTACACAGCATCGGGAGAACGAGCCATACAAGGAGTTACGATAGCTGCCGACTGGAGCGTTCTGCCAGCAGGAACGGTAGTTGAAATAGACGGATATGGCGAGTTCACCGTCCGCGATAAGGGTGGAAATATAACTGGAAACAAGATTGACATTTACTTCGAGAGCCATCAAGAAGCACTCGAATGGGGTGTCAAGACTGTGAAATTAAGAGTGATTGAGAACGGAGGTGAAAAGAAGTGAAACTGAAAACAAAAATCGGTGTCTGGAAAGCGCGAAGAAACGCAGAACGAGAGCTTGGATTTAAGATTTCAGACGAAGAAGCCAAAGAAACTCTCAACTACTGCATCCGAAAGCTGTCGTACATCAAGAAAGACGAAAGTTATCTGCCTCTTTTATACGAGTGCACAATACCACAGCACTTGCAGACAATGGCAATTAACAAAGCATCAATAGAGATGATGAGACTGAGAAATGAGGTTGAAACAAATGTGTTCGGTATGCAGACAGCACCCTTGTCATCCGATGTGTCCTAATGCACCAGAACCGCCAGCGGTTTACACCTGCGAAAGCTGCAAAGAACCAATACGAGCTGGCGAAGAATATTTTGAACTTGACGGCGAGTATTGGCACGAGGAATGTGCGAGCGATAATGCAATGGCTATTCTGACCGAGTTGTGCGGAGCAACGATAGGAACGGCTGAGGAGGTCGACTGTTGTGACGAATATTGAAATTCCGACATTTGATGAACTGTCATTCGATGAGATTAAGCACATATACAGACTTGACGGTCAGTACATTCCATCAGTCAGCACTGTAATGCGACCGCTTTCACAGGCATTATACAAAGATGTTGACGAAGATGTGCTGAACAAGGCAGCAGCACGAGGAACAGCTGTTCACAATGCCATTGAAAACTATGTTAAGTTTAGCATCGTAGACATTGACCCTCAGTGGGATGGATATTTCAGGGCTTTCAGGAGCTGGTGGAAAGAAACAAACCCAACCTGCCTTGCAACGGAGTGCAGAGTGTATCACAAAGCGCTCAGATATGCAGGAACTGCGGATATGCCAGTTGTTATCGGCAACGAACGCATCCTGATTGATTTTAAGACATCGGCATCGGTAAACAAGATGCTGACAGGCGTACAGCTTGAAGCGTATGCCAAAGCGTATGAGAGCCACGGATTGTCATTCGATGGCAAAGCAGTATTGCACCTAAAAAGTGATGGTAAGTATGGCTGGCATTATTATCCGAAAAACGACTTGGAAAATTGGGAAGTTTTCGGAGCGTTGATGGTGGTATACAACCATATCCAAAAATATAAGTGGAGGTAACTTGAATGAATAGTAGCGAAGAAAAGGTTGTGGCTGTAATTGAGCCACAGACGGCGGCAGGAGAAGATGAGCTTGCCGTGCAGGTGACGGATATTGAAATCAGGGCTGAGGGAATGGTCGTGTCCAGCGATGATGAGTACAAGGAAGCTGGAGAATTTGGTCGTCTGCTCAAAGCAAAGATGGCTGAGGTAACCGAGTTCTTTGCACCGATGAAAAAAGCGGCTCACGATGCTCACAAACAAGTGTGCGACAGAGAAAAGCAAATGCTTTCACCGCTTAAAAATGCAGAGTCTGTATTGAAAAAGTCTATGAGCACCTATGCCTTAAAGAAAGAGCAGGAACGCAAAGCTGCTGAGGAGGCGGCAAGGAGGCTTGCTCAGGAAGAAGCAGAACGCAAGCTACAAGCGTCTATTGATGCGGAAGCAAGCGGCGATGCAGAAGCAGCCAAAGCAGCAATGCTTGATGCAGAAATCGCAGACAACGCTTCTCGTATGGTTTCTATGCCAGAGCAAAAGTTGAAAGCGGAGGGCGTTGGCACCCAGAAAGACTGGGAAATCACGGCGATTGACGCAAGTAAAGTTCCTGTTTCCCTTGCAGGTATGATTATCAGACCTGTTGACGAGGCGGCTGTAATGAAGCTCATAAGAGCTTCCAAAGGTACAATTCAGATTGAGGGCATTTCTTATCAGGAAACAATCAAAATGAGCTTCAGGAGGTAATAAAACGATGGCAAAGAATGAATTGATGGCAGTCAACTATGAAACGGCTCTCGGCAATGTCCAGCTTGACGCTGAAACCGTTAAGCAGTATCTCGTAAAAGGAAACGGAGCTGTCTCCGACCAAGAGGTCTTCCTTTTTGTGAAGATGTGTCAGGCACAAAGGCTCAATCCTTTTGTGACAGGTGAAGTTTATCTTATCAAGTTCGGCAGTCAGCCAGCTCAGATGGTTGTAGGCTATGATACCTACAAAAGACGAGCAGACGAAAACCCTGCACACCTCTTCACCGAAAGCGGCATCGTAGTAAGCAGAGGTAGCACAGGTGAAATCGTCCAAAAGACAGGTGCTTGCCTGTACCCGACCGAAACGCTTGTTGGTGGTTGGTGCAGAGTCCATAAGATTAAGGGCGATAAAGAAGTTACGACCTACAAAGAGGTAGGCTTTAACGAGTACAACAAAGGCAACGCCATCTGGAAAGAGAAGCCTTGCACAATGATTGAAAAGGTCGCTATCAGTCAGTGCTTGCGTGAAGCATATCCGAAAGACTATGAAGGTCTGTACACAGCAGAGGAACTTGCACCTACACAGTACAGTGTTGTGGTAGACCAGAACGGCGAAGTGATTGACGGAGACGGCACACCTGCCGATGACGATGAACTCATCACTCAAAGTGAACGCCAGACGCTGTTTGCGAGAGCACACGATGCGTATGGTAAAGAAGACGGCAACGAGGTTATCAAAAAGCTGATTGCGGATGAGGGTCTACGCTCTACCTCGCAGATGCCTAAATCCGTTTTCCGTAAGGTAATGGAGAAACTCGAAGATGAGATTTTAGCATCAGGCACAGATGAGGCTGCAACAGAGGCAGAGGCAACGGAATGATGGATAAAGCAGAGAAGTCTATCGTGATACGGCTTCTCTGCATAAAGGCAGGTGATGATGGTGCATTGGATTGCAGTTCACGAGGAAGTTCTTGGCAGCAAACTGAGAGGCTTTCGCAAAAAGGTTAAGTGTTCAGAAGCTGAGGCTCTCGGTATTCTGACATATATGTGGCTTTGGGCGAGGAAAAACACTGATATAACAGGCTTGCTCGGCAATACAGATAAGGCTGATATTGCCAGTATGATAAATCCAGTCCTTAGCGAAAAGCTGGATGCAGAGGCAGTTACAAATGCACTTGTGGATTGTGGCTGGCTTGACGAGGTTGACGGTGAGCTTTATGTGCACGACTGGCAAGAGTGGCAGTCGTATTGGTACACCTACCTTGACAAGCGAGAAAAAGACAAGGAGCGTAAACGGCAGGAGCGTGAGAGAGCAAGGCGAAGTAACGAGCCAAAGCCTGAAACCCCAAAAGAAGAGGCTGATACAGCTGCCAACCAACCGCAGACAGACGAGAACGAAAAAAGCAAAAAGCCGAAGAAGCCTCCAAAAACCAAGTTCGCCGAGGGCGTTTCAATGTACCCAGAGGAACGAGAAAAGCTCGTTGAGCAGTACGGCGAAGAGTTTACGGCAAAGCTGATTGAGGAGCTGAACAATTATAAACTGTCAAACGGAAAGAGATACAAGGATGATTACAGAGCTATCCTGAGCTGGGTTGTTGAAAAATGCGAGAAGAAATACCCAAACATCAGAGCCAAACACATCCGACCTCAACAGACCGCAAATACAGGCGGCAATCCGTTTGCTGACTATAAGTAAGGAGAAAATATGTCAGGAAGTATAGGCGATGCTATCAACGGCATTGTGGAAACGGCGATAAAAAAGAACCCTCCAGAAAACGGCGATTACATTGGCGATGACGGTCTCTTGTACTGTGGCAAGTGTCATACGGCACGGCAATTCAAAATGAAGTGGATGAATGATGAAAACCACCTGTTCCCTGTGCAATGTAAATGCAGACAAGAGGAAGCAAGGCGGCAAAAGGAACTCGAAGAAAAGCGAAAAGAAATTGCTTGCATTGCTTCACTGAAAAAGAACAGCTTGATGGACAAAAAATTCGAGACAAGCACTTTCACTGATATAGTTGTTACGCCTGAAAACCAAAAGCAAATAAAGCTCGCTCGGAGATATGTAGATAAATTCAGTGAACTGTACGAAAAAAATCAAGGTCTTCTGTTTTATGGAGATGTAGGAACTGGCAAAACGCACATCGCTTGCTGCATCGGAAATGCACTTATGGAAAAACTCGTCTCAGTATTTGCCACTTCGTTTGTAAAGATTTTGCAGAAGTCAAAAGGTTTTAAGAGCACCGATGATGAAGATGCTTACATAGCCAAGATGAACTCCGCAAGATTGCTTATCCTTGATGATTTGGGCGCAGAGAGAGGTACAGACTATGCTCTTGAAATTGTGTACAACATCATAGACACGAGATACAGAAGCGGCAAACCGATGATAGTAACAACAAACCTTACGATGAATGAGATGCAGGAAGAAAACGACATAAGACTGCGTAGAATATACGACCGAATTTTTGAGGTTTGCTTCCCTGTCGAGTTCAGAGGAAAGTCGTTGAGGATGAAAAAAGCAGCCAAACGATATGATGATATGGCGAAACTTATGGAGGACGAATAATGAAACTGTATATTTTCAACGAGGAAGACAGGCTCAAAGTAGCCGCCGTTCTCGTTAAGAATGGATATAAGGTATGGCAGGGAAAAGAACGAAAAACGCCCACTGGAAAGTCTTATGCCTACTTTATAGAAGCAAAAGAAAAAGACGAGGAGGTGAAATAAGGTGAAAGTCAGCTTTACGATACTCGGAGAGCCGCAAGGCAAAGGACGACCACGATTTTCACGAGCAGGTCCTTATGTTAGGACATACACGCCAGATAAGACAGCTGCTTACGAAAACCTTGTGAAACTTGAATTTCAAAGGCAGTGTGGCGACAGCAGGTTTACTGACGATGAATACCTCGATATGCGTATTTTTGCTTTTTACGGCATCCCTAAGAGTGCCAGTAAGAAAAAAGCAAAGTTGATGAAAGACGAAATTATCAGACCGACCAAAAAGCCTGATATGGACAATGTAGTCAAAGTTATTGCTGACAGTCTAAATGGAGTTGCCTACAAGGACGACACACAGATTGTTGATGCAATGGTACGCAAGTTCTACTCGGATGTTCCAAGAGTTCAGGTGATTATCCGAAGCGTAAGAAAGGAAGAGTTCGGTGAGTAAGGAAATCGAATGGAGCAAATATTACGGTGTCGGAGAAATCGTCTGCTATTGCGATAATTGTAGCGAGTATGAAAAATTTGACTTTGACGACAACAACCCAGATTTCAGAGACGCTCAACAGCGATTGCGTAAGCTCGGTTGGACATCTCTGCAAGTGAACGGACAGTGGCACGACTTCTGCTGTGAGAAATGCAGAAACGATTATATTAAACAACATTAACGGAGGAAAAATTATGTGCAAAAATGATGTATTGGTGTTGACACTGGACAGCACCGCCTTTTCAAAAATGAAAGAGGATTTTAATAGTATTTTGAAAAAGACTCTTGGCAATATGCAGGTCAAGGAAAGCAAAGAGGCTACGCTGACCTTGAAACTCAATATCAGCCTGACTGATGCCGAAGCACCTGATTTCAGCGTTCCGTATGAGAACGCAATGCGTAACATCAAAAAGCCTCGTTTCGACCATAAAATCAGTTCGGTAATGCAGATTAAGAACGAGGAGTCTGGCTCTCTCAAAGGCGAGTATGAGCTTGTGTGGGATGACGACCTACAAGACTGGATTATGAAGCCTATCGACAACGGACAGCAGACAATCTTTGATTACACCGATGTGGACTACAAGGATGCAACCGAAGATAAAAACGAAACATCTGTGGTAGAATTACCAGCACCGAAACAGTTGCTTGAAGACAAACCTCATTCAGATTACGAATATGACGATGGAGGTAACGATGAATAAAGTAGTATTAACAGGTCGCATCGCGCAAGATATTGAACTAAAAACAACGACAAGCGGAGTTTCTGTATGCACATTCAACCTTGCAGTCAAAAGACCAAAAGCAAAGGATGATATAACCGATTTCTTCACTGTTGTTTGTTGGCGTAATACAGCTGAGTTCGTGTCAAAGTATTTCCGCAAAGGAAACGGCATTGAAGTGGCTGGTATGTTGACCGTAAGAAAGTGGCAGGACAAGAACGGAAACAACCGATATGCCACAGAGATTGTCGCCGATGAAGTAGATTTCGGTAAGAGTTCGTCCAAAAACGGTGACGGCAACGATGATAATACAGCTTCTACCACATACGCACAGCAACCATCAGGGCAAGACTTTGCCGAATTACCTGACAATGACGACTTGCCGTTTTAAGTAAAGGAGATTGATAATATGTTTGAAAAAGTAAATCCGATGCACCCTGACAAGATTGCAGACCGCATCGCAGGAGCAATGGTAGACCTCGCTTATAAAAAAAGCGACAACCCAAAAATCGCAGTAGAAGTCCTTATCGGACACGGAGAGTGCCACATCATCGCCGAGACGAGCGTTGGTTTTAGCGATAATGAGATTGAGGAAATCGTGGGGAGAATAGCAGGAGGCTACGATATTACCTACATCGAAGTACCGCAGGATAAGTACCTTGCGAATAATCAAAACGAAAAAATAAGATGTGGAGACAACGGTATTTTCAAAGGTGTTCCTGTAACCGCAGAACAGGAAGAACTTGCAAGCATTGCAAAAGAACTCTATGAGACATATAAGAGCGATGGCAAATACATCATTGACAAAAACCGTTTGATTATTTGCCAGAGCAACGCTGTTACATCTGAAATCAAAGGAGTATATCCGAACGCCGAAGTAAATCCCCTCGGAGACTGGACAGGCGGTACAGATGTTGATGCTGGAGCAACAAATCGAAAGCTCGGTTCTGATATGGCAGACAGCATAACGGGTGGCGGCTTGCACGGAAAGGATTTATCAAAAGCCGATGTGTCGGTCAATATCTACGCTTGGATGAAAGCGCAGGTTGAGGGCAAGGAAGTCAATCTGTGCTGCGCAATCGGAGATGAAGAAATTGACGGAAAGCCGTACTCAATAATTGTTAATATGGCTCGTCAGTTTATCAGAGACAAAGGCGGCTTTGAAAAGTTTGCGGAGTGGGGTCTTGTATAAGACCTCCACGCCGAAACAGGAGGAATAAGATGGAAGTCCGAAGAGGAGACATCTTTATGGCAAACCTGACAAGCCACAATGTTGATTACGCTTGCGGTGTCAGACCTGTATTGATTGTACAAAATGATAAAGGAAATGCTCACAGCGACAGTTATATCGCTGCCGTTATAACGAGCAAGCCAAAAAAGTATTTGCCGACTCATTTTAAGTTGGACAGCAAATGCGGTCTTCGCAAAAACAGTACGGTACTGTGTGAGCACCTCATTACAGTTAAAAGGTTTATGCTTATGGACTACATTGGAACGATAGTCAATACCGAGGACGAAAAGCGTATGAACAAGGCTTTGTCAGTATCGCTTCAACTCGAAGCATCAAAGAAGCGTAAAGAGAAAAAGGCATAAAAAAACAACCGCCTACCGCAAAGGGCAGACAGTTGCTATGTGAAATTAACAAATTTATTATAGCACGAAGTCAGAAAAAATGCAAGTGGTAGGAGGGTTTGCTGTGAAAACATCAATAAAAGCTGCGGTTGGTGAGCAACGCTTTGCAAATGCTCCTACCGACACAAACAGTGCGGAGATTATGAAAACACGGTTGCAGGAATACAGAAATCTGAACAGAGAAATTGAAAATCAGATAGAACGGTTGGAACGGTTGGAAACAAAGATGTATTCGCCGTCATCTCCAAACCTGAGTGGTATGCCGAAAGCTCCAAGTTGTGCAAGAGATAAATTTGCAGATAACATAGCAAGAAAAAATGAATTGGAGTCGAAGGTACGCAGACTCATCTCCCAGAGAGACATTGAACGGAAAAAAATCGAAAATCTCACTGGAAAGTTAAGAAATCCTGACGAGCGAGCTGTAATATGTATGCGGTACATAGACAGTGAGGAATGGGATGACATCATCGCAATGCTTTTTGGCGTAAGCAAAGACTTGGACGATGACTATGACAATTACAAGCAAAGAGCTTTCAGGCTACACAGTTCGGCGATACTGAAAATGACACAAACATAGGCTGTAGGAAAGACCGCATAAGCGGTCTTTTTTAGTGTACTTAAAAAAATATTTCAAAAACTTCACAAAATGCTTGACTGCCTCGACGACTGTTTGATACGATGTTTGTAGAAAGGAGGTCATAAAAATGACCACAACAAACTATTTTAAAAACAAAAACCTATATCCACAAATTCACACTATTTTACTTATTAACGGTGATGATGGGGAAATACTGGAGGAATTTAATTATAATTTCCTTTATTGGCACCCTTTTATCCCTATTTTTGAAAAATATCAAAAACAACATATAAAATTTGATGTAATTGAGGATGGGGAACAACGAACGAGGCTTTTTAGGCAATACCAAAAAACAGAGAGAGGTTCTTGGGTTAAAAAGCCATACTAAAAAAAAGAGGGGCAACCCTCTTTTTTTCTTAAATGAAAAGTTTTTGATAGTGAATTATAGCGAGTGTCATTGAATGAAATGATAGAAGTGGTTAAAATGGTAGCATAGAAAATTGACCGTTCGGGGATGACCTCGGACGGTTTTATTTTGCAGAAAAGGAGTATGAGCCTATGAGCAACCCTGAAAAACGGATAGAAGTCGTTACGCTGAAAGCCAGTCAGCTAAAAACAGGCTTTGGCAATCCTCGAAAAATCGGAAAGAAAAAGCTCGAAGAACTTGAAGCCTCGCTTGAAGCGTATGGAGACTTTGGCGTTTTCTTAATTGACGAGAACGACAATGTTATTGCTGGTAACCAGCGGCTGTCTATCATAAAAAAGAAAAATCCAGAACAAGAATTGCTTTGTAAGCGTCTCATCGGATATACGGAAGCAGAGCTGAGAGCAATCAACATCAAAGATAACACGCATAGCGGTGAATGGGATCTGGATTTGTTGGCAGATTGGACTGCCGACCTCAATCTCGACCTCGGCGTTGAGTTGAATAATAATAACCTCGGCGATAGGAAGCTGAGCGATATGGAGCTTATACGCTACGAGAAGTATGATTATGTGCTGCTCGTATGTAGAAATGAAATTGACTACAACGAGCTGACAAGAAAGCTTGGCATCGCAGGAAGAAAGGTTAAAATTGCAGGCACAAAGAGAAGTATCAAAGCAAGAGCAATCTGGTACGACCAGATAAAATGCCAGATAGTAGAAAGTGAGGACGGCAATGAGTAAAACAAAAAGAATACTGCTTGCATCGCCTCATCTGTCAGGCAATGAACGCAAGTATGTGAACGATGCAATCGACAGCAACTGGATAGCTCCTCTTGGAGAGTATGTAAACAGACTGGAAAACGACATTTGCAAAAAGGTTGAGTGTAATGGAGCTGTTGCGGTTTCAAGCGGAACAGCTGCAATCCACTTGGCACTTCTCGAAGCAGGTGTCGGAGTCGGAGATATTGTTTTCTGTTCCGATATGACTTTTGCGGCAAGCGCAAATCCGATTGTATATTGCGGAGCAAAGCCAGTATTTATAGACTGCGACAATGAAACCTACAATATGTCACCTGATGCTTTGAAAAAAGCGTTTACGAAATACAAGGCGAAAGCTGTTGTAGTGGCGAGCATATACGGCATTCCTGCTCGTCTGGATGAAATAGCAGAAATCTGCGAAAAAAATAATGCCGTAATGATTGAGGACGCAACCGAAGTGCTTGGGGCAACCTATAACAATAAGTACGCTGGAACTGTTGGAAAATACGGCACATTCAGTTTTAATGGCAACAAGATAATTACTACCTCTGGTGGAGGAATAATCGTTTCAAACGACTGTAAAAGCCTCTCACACGCATTGTCGCTTGCAACTCAGGCAAAGTTAAAGAGTAGGTACTACGAGCACGATGAAATCGGTTATAATTACAGACTCAGCAACATCAGTGCCGCCATCGGCGTAGCACAGCTCGAATGTCTCGAAGAAAAGATAGCAATGAAGAAAGAAATTTATGACCGATACAATGATGCTTTTGCTGAGTTTGCCGACTACGGAGTGTATATGCTCCCTGTTCCGAACGACAGGACATCGAACTATTGGTTGAGCATCCTCATCCTTAGAGACGAATGTTTTGTTGAGCCAGAAGCACTGGTTGATACGCTTGATAACGAGAACATCGAAGCTCGTCATATATGGAAACCGCTGCACACGCAGAAGTGCTATGGAGAAACCGAACTGTTCACGCAGTATGGCAACAGTATTGAGCCGAACTCCGTATGGTTTTTCAAACACGGCGTTTGCTTGCCGAGCGACCTGAATATGACCGAAGAGGAACAAGCGAGAGTTATCAGCGTCATCAGAACGATGCTGAATTATTCAATCCAGAGCAAGTATTGATAGGAGGATGTGAGATGTTTAAGGATAAGACTTTGCTTATAACTGGCGGCACAGGCTCGTTCGGAAACGCTGTGCTGGATATGTTTATAGATACAGACATCAAAGAAATCCGCATCCTCTCCAGAGATGAGAAAAAGCAGGACGATATGCGTAAGAAATACGCAAATTCAAAACTGAAATTCTACATCGGAGATGTCAGAGACAGAAACAGTATCGTTGAAGCTATTGACGGCGCTGATTACATTTTTCACGCCGCCGCATTGAAGCAAGTTCCGTCTTGTGAGTTCTATCCTATGGAGGCGGTAAAGACCAATGTGGTTGGCACGAACAATGTACTGGATATAGCAGTTCAGTACGGTGTGAAAAAGGTGATTGTGCTCAGCACAGATAAAGCTGCCTACCCTATCAACGCTATGGGAATGTCAAAGGCTCTTATGGAAAAGGTAGCGGCGGCAAAAGCAAGAAGCGTTGGAAATAACGGAACGATTATTTGCCGCACAAGGTACGGAAATGTAATGGCTTCCAGAGGCTCGGTAATTCCTGTGTTTGAACAGCAGATGCTTAACGGCTACGATGTAACCGTAACCGATGAAAATATGACACGCTTTATGATGACGCTCGAAGAGGCTGTAAAGCTCGTTCTGTTTGCATTTGAAAACGGCAATCAGGGAGACTTGTTCGTACAGAAAGCACCTGCCGCAACTATCAAAACGCTTGTTGATGCGATGTCTGAAATCCTGCAAGTCAAGCCGATGATAAGAAACATCGGAGTGCGACACGGAGAAAAACGCTATGAAACCCTCGTCACAAGAGAGGAAATGGCGTATGCCGAAGATTTAGGAGATTATTTCAGAATTGCTATGGACGAGCGAGACCTGAACTACGCAAACGGAGAGCCTTTGATAAAGGATGCTTTCGGTTGCGGAGAGTTCAATTCGGATGTTACTCGCAGGCTGGATGTTCCCGAACTTATGGAGCTGCTTAAGAAAGCTGGACTGAACGGAGGTGGAAGAAGTGAAAGACTTTGAAAAATTCTGCCGAAAGTTCAGAGAGGAAGTTATACCTGACAGGAGAAAAACCGTTATCATCGGAGGCTACGACCTCGGCGGTGCATACTGCAACTGGCTTTTGAAGAAAACCACAGGTTCACCTGCCGAAATCATCATTGATGACAGCCTCTGTGTTTACGGTGTAAAGGTGTACCGAGAACTTGCCTTACAGTTGTTAGACCCAGCAGAGTGCATTTGCATTGTTCCGAGCGACAAAAAATATGCAGAGATGTTTGAAAGGAATGGCTTTGATTATATCCTGCTTGAAGAAAAATTCGGATGTGAGAGGTTCGGCTTTTATGAATGGCTGGAAGCTGAATACGGAGTTGACCTCGCAAAGACAATAGCAAAAGAAACATTCGATTATGACTTCCGTTTCGCCACAAACAGCGGAGCAAGCAGACAGATGGGGCTTGTGGATGTAATCTGCTATATTGAGGAGCGTCTGATTTTGAACATCAGAGACAAAAAGGTACTCGATATAGGCTGCGGCAAAGGTGGAGCTATGGAGCTGTTCTCGCAATCTGAGTTTGCAAAGGTTGACGGCATCGAATATAGCAAGAGTATCTCCGAAATTGCTCGGAAGAATATGAAGCTGCTCGGTAACGACTCGGATGTGTTCAATCTATCGGCAACGGAGTACGAGAAGTACGAGGACTACGATATTTTGTATATGTACGACCCATTCCGAGGCGAAGTGTTCAAAGAGGTATTGAAGAAGCTGGAAAAGGCGGCGATAAAACGAAACAAACCTACGCTGTTGGTGTACGCAAATCCGTATCACCATAAGGATATTGTTGACGGAGGCGTGTTCTCGCTGATTTCAGTCGTTGATACAGATTTTTTCCATAGAGATGTACACATTTATTCCTCCGAGGAGGTAAAGTGATGGAAAAAGACAAAACTCTCGGAATTTATGTGCCGAGCTACCGAAGACCGCACAAAATTATCACAGACCACCTGCTGAATGATTGCACCTATGTAGTCAGGAAGTCGGAAGAGGAAGCGTACAAGGCTTCTGGCGTTCGGAAAGTCCTTGCCGTTGAAGATGAGCTTATCAACAATATGTCAAAGACACGCCAGTGGATAATAGACAATGCACCCGAAGACATTGTAATGCAGATTGACGATGACATCTCGGCTATTATGTACCGCCTTGAAGATACGACCACGATTGAAGACAAAGACCTGATAGATATGGAGTTCCTCAGGATTGCTCAAATCCTCGAAGACCTACACCTCGGTTTTGCTTCGATTACGGTAACGTCGAAGCCTTGGAGCTACACGCAGGAGTTCCAGTTTGCAGGATTGTGCGGAGGCATCTACTGGTACAACAAGGAATGGTACAAAGCTACGATGGACTTAAAAGCGGATGTTAAGGAAGACACCGACAAGGTTTTGCAGGAGCTTCTGTATAACCGTATCATCATCATTCCGAAGTATCTCGCTATGAACGCAGGTCTGGACACAAACGAGGGCGGTGACAACATCAACAAGAATATGCGAAAGATTGTTGAGTGCAACGAGTATATGAAGTTGAAGTGGGGTCGCTACTACGAGTTTGACGAGAAAAAGAACACCCCGAAGATTTCGGTGAAGCGTTAGGAGGTTTAGCAATGAGAAGAGTTTTTATCAGTCAGCCAATGAAAGGCAGAAAAGAAATCGACATCATCAATGAGCGTGACTCTGTTCTCGCTGAGCTTGAAAAGGAGTTTAACGAGCCAGTCGAGGAAGTTCAGAGCTATTCGCCAGCCAACAGGTACAGACATCCGCTTGATAGCTTAGGCAAGTCAATTCAGCGTATGGCAGAAGCGGATATTGCTTACTTCTGTGATGGCTGGGAAGATGCACGAGGTTGCAAAATCGAGCACGAGTGTGCCAAACAGTATGGTATTGAAGTTATTGAAAAATAACTTGTTTCCTAACTGTAAACAAGAACAAATACTGCTTGACTGCCAGCGAAATAGCCTGATACGATTACGATACGGTAATCGAAAGGGGGTGAATGACGATGGCATACAACCAGTTAGTAACAAAAAACGGACACAAGTTGAGCGAGATGTCAAACCTTTTGCAGAAAGCTATCCGCAGAGGAAATGTTGAGCTTGCAGGTTATGCCGCCAACGAAATGTTCGGACACTACCACGCATATCTTTGGAGAAGACTGCTGATGATTTCAGCGGAAGACTGTTATGGAGTTATCACCAAAGAGATTGTAGCATTGAAGCAAGCGGATGACGAGTTCAACGCAAAGCGAAAAGGCTACGAGAAAGAAAAGCTCTTTGTAGCAAAAGCTTTGACGCTTCTACTCTACTGCAAGAAGAACAGAGACGCTTGCTACATTGCTTGCAACTATATGCTCTCTGAGAGAATTTTGAAGCAAGATGAATATGTGCACCTTGATGACTGTAAGTTTGACGGTGTGCTTCCTGACTACTGCTGCGACTGCCACTCATACGAGGGCAAGAGACGAGGCAAGACTGTGCAGGAGTTCATTGAAACCGAAGAAGCTGCTCTTGGTGGCGGTGTTGGAGAAAAGCGTCAGGGAATGTTTGATGATAAACCGTGGACAAAGTTCCTTGAAACTACAACTCCAAGTGGAGGATACGGTAAGATTGACGAAGACAGGGGCTATCCTGTTCCGACAGCAAAAGACCTCAAAGCACTTGAAAACGGAGACTACGACACGGAAGCAAGTCAGCAAAACTTGTTTGACGATTTTTAGTAAGTAGTCATCAAATGCTCTAAAATGAGCTACAACAGCCTTTTGTTAAAGGCAACAACTTTATTAGAATGACTGAGTTAAGACGCTCCTATGCTGTCTTATCTCGGTCATTTTGAATTTAATGACACAGTTCAGATTGGAAGGTGGTGAAATGGCGAAAAAAGGTGGTGCTCCTGAAAACCTGAAACCTGTCAGAAGCAAGGAAGAAGCAAAGAAGAGGGGCAGAAACGGAGGCATCCAGTCTGGCGTCACAAGACGCAAGAAAAGAGATGCCAGAAAAGCAGCACAACTCATACTGAATTTGCCCTGTTCGGAGGCTTTGGAAAAGAACCTGCGGTTGATGTCCGTTGACGAAGAAGACTTCACAAACAGAGTCGCATTGTTCGCCAGAGCTTTTGCCCAAGCTATGACAGGTGATGTAAGAGCGATGGAGTTTATTGTCAAAATCGCTGGTGAAACACCCGAACAAGAACTCGACCAAAAGCGTTTTGATAACGAGATTGGTAAGCAAGAGGGCAGCAACAACGCAGTTGACGACTGGGTAAACAGCATCCCTGATATAGCAATGGAAGAGGAGGAAAACGAAGATGGCACTGACGGCACAGCAGAAGAGGCGTAAGTTCTTCAAACAGCGTCTGCCATTGTACCAGAAAAACCCTGTTCTGTTTGCAAAAGAGGTTTGCTCCTACAACCCTGACGAATGGCAAAGAAATGTGCTTATGGACATCGCAGGTTACACAAAGGTGTCCGTAAGGTCAGGACACGGTGTTGGAAAGACGAGCGTTGAAGCGATTGTTTTGCTCTGGTTCTTATCCTGTTTCCGCTTTCCGAAAGTTATCGCCACTGCACCTACAAGACAACAGCTGAATGACATTCTATGGTCTGAGGTCGAAAAGTGGAGGTCGAAAAGTCCTTTGCTACAAGAGCTGCTTACTTGGACAAAAACCTATGTGTATATGAAAGGCTACGAGAAACGCTGGTTTGCGGTTGCAAAGACAGCTTCAGAGCCTGAAAATATGCAAGGCTTCCACGAGGAAAATATGCTCATCATCGTAGACGAGGCTTCTGGTGTTGAAGATGACATTATGGAAGCAATATTGGCTACGCTGTCAGGCAAGAACAACAAACTCTTGATGTGTGCCAACCCCACGAGAACAACAGGCACATTCTATGACAGTCATAACCGAGACAGAGGAATGTACAAGTGCCACAGAGTTTCGTCACTTGACAGCACAAGAACGAACAAAGAAAACATAGCGGCGTTCATCAGAAAGTACGGTGAGCACAGCAATGTAGTCAAAGTTCGTGTCTATGGCGACTTTCCTGCTCAGGAAGACGATGTGTTTCTGCCGTTGCCTCTTATTGAGCAGACGGTTGTTAATGAGATTGACACAGAGAAAATTTACAAGATTACGATGGGTGTCGATGTAGCACGATACGGAGACGATGAAACGATAATCGCCACAAATGTTGGTGGCAAGATTGACATACCTGTTGTGCGGCACGGACAGAGCCTTATGACAACCGTAGGTGACATCGTGATGCAGTACAAACGGCTAATAAAGGAATACCAGAACTACAAGGGCGTTATTACCGTAAACATTGACGATACAGGTCTTGGCGGCGGTGTTACAGACCGTCTTGAAGAAGTCAAAATCGAAGAACGGCTTAGGCGTTTGGAAATAGTGCCTGTGAACTTCGGCAGTAAGCCTCCGCAGGACGGCTCGGAAGACCGTTATCAGGATATATCGACCTATATGTGGGCAACGCTGAAAACGCTGATGGAAAACAAAGAGGTCAGCATCGCAAATGATGAAGAGCTTGTTGCACAGCTTTCCGTCAGAAAATACAGCATAACAAGCACTGGCAAGATTATGTTGGAAAGCAAGAAAGCAATGAAAGACAGGGGTATCAAGTCGCCAGACAGAGGCGATGCTGTTGTTCTTTCCTGCTTCTCGCAGAACAAGATTTACAGCGCCTTTGTTGAGAAGACTGAGGCAATCATTATCCCTTACGAAGCTGTCAGAGTGATGCAGATTGCTCAGGTCAATATCGGCGTAAGCATCGGAAGCTCCATAAAAGGAACTTCGCTGGTTGCTACTGCCATAATTTCAGGACACAAAAGAGCTGTTGTTCTTGCAGCTGAAAAGTATGATGGAGAGGTCGAAACGGACGCACTCGGTAAGAAATTTGTAGAGTTCGCCACTATGATACAACAGAAGTACAACAAGCTCGATTATGCCTATTGCGATGCAAAGGAAGTCTTCCTGTTGAAGACAATAAAGTCAGCTGTTGAAGCGCACCGTGTACCTATCACTGTCAGGACAGCTGCAAATGACAGCGTGAACAATCGAATTAGATTGACAACAAGATTACTGGCACAGGATAGACTGTTCCTTACAGAAGATTGTGATGATCTTTCAAGAGCCTTTTCAACTGCCGTTTGGAGCGAAAAACGGTCAGAAGACTCCAGAAGCACAACTACCGACATCGGTACGCTTAATGCTTTCGAGTACACGATAGAGCGTGAGGGAGCAAGATTTTTGGCTAACGAGTAAGGAGATGTGAAAATGGCGTTTGAAAATTTCAAGAAAATGGTAAGGAGGTGGAGGCGGATGTTTTCCAGCAGTTTTATGAAGAGTATATCAGAAGTCGCCCAGAACGAAAGCGTTACATCCGATAAGATGATGGAAGCCATTGATATGTGGCTTGAAATGTTTGGCGGTAACGCTCCGTGGCTGGCTGAAAATCACCAGTCGCTCGGAATACCTGCAATAGTGGCATCCGAAATAGCGAGAGCTGTTACGCTCGAAATGGAGGTAAACATCAAAGGTTCTCCGATGGCTGATTATATCAGCGAACAGTTTGAAACAATCAGAAAGGATATAAGACCGAATACCGAGTACGCTTGTGCTGGAGGAGGTCTGGTGTTTAAGCCTTATATTAACGGAGACAAAATCGTCACCGAGATAGTACAGGCAAACGCTTTTTATCCGATAGCGTTCAGTAACGCCCAGAAGATTACAGGAGCTTATTTTATCTATCGCCAGTGGGTAGGCAAAAAAGTTTACAGCCGCCTTGAACGGCACGAACTTATAGGCACGACCTACAAGATTACGAACAAGGCGTATGTATCATCTATGGATGATGCTCTCGGTAAAGAGTGCAGCCTCACAGAAGTACCAGATTGGTCTGAAATTCAGCCAGAGGTAGTAATGAAGAATGTGGAAAGCACACTGTTTGCCTATTTTAAGATGCCGATTGGCAATACGATTGATATGCGTTCACCTCTCGGCGTGTCTGTTTACAGCAGGGCGTTCAGCCTTATCCGAGAAGCAGATAAGCAATTCCAGCGTCTGATGTGGGAATATGAGGGTGGTGAACTTGCGATTGATGCTGCCGAGGAAATGTTCAAGCACATTAACGGATTGCCTGTCTTGCCAGAGGGTAAAGAAAGACTGTATCGCACCAACGCTCTTGATGCTGCAACAGCAAGTGGAGATAGCCTTATGAAAGCGTGGTCTCCAGCCTTACGAGACGCAAACTATATGAGTGGATTGAATAGGTTGCTTATTCAGATTGAGGATGCTTGTTGTTTGTCGAGAGGCACACTTTCAGACCCGACAGAAATAGCAAGAACGGCTACGGAAATCAAGATTATGAAGCAACGCTCGTATGCCCTCATAACAGATATTCAGAAGTCGTTACAGACTGCTCTCGACGACCTTGCCTATGCTATGTATTGCCTTGCTACGCTCTACGACCTTGCGCCTGATGGTAAATATGAAACAACCTATGTATGGGATGACAGCGTTATTGTTGATACAGAAACCGAACGCATCAGAGACCAGCAGGAAGTTTCTCAGGGCTTAATGTTGCCTTATGAATACCGTATGAAGTGGTACGGCGAAGATGAGGCAACAGCCAAGAAAAAGCTCGGCGAAGTCGATGATATGTCAGATGATGATTTAATGGGCTTTAACAAAGAGCCTATCGGCGATGACGGCGAGGATGGTGTTGAAGAACCGCCAACTGACCCGAACGCACAGAAAGACGAGTAAGAAAGGCTGGTAAAAGACTATGCTTGCACCTGCATACATTGTCTCTGTGGCAGACGGTGTTGTCGAGATATACAGCCAAGTCGAGCAAGATATTGCAGCCGATATTGCAAGAAGAATTGTCAAGACAGGATATATGACCGACACGGCAAAGTGGCAGCTCAAAAAAGCACAGGAGTTTGGCTATCTCAGCAAGAATGTTGATAAGCTCCTCGCAGAAGCCACTGGTTTGTCTACAAAAGAAATCAGACGGCTGATGAAAGAAGCTGGCGTAAAATCGCTTGCCTATGATGATGCTATTTACACCGCCGCTGGATTGACGCCCTCTGCTATTGAAAATTCTCCTGCTTTACAAGCTATGTTATTACAAGGAGCAGATACAACGCTTGCTCTTATCGGCAATTACACCAAAACGACTGGAAAAGTTGCAAATTTAGCTTTTAACAATGTTTTAGACAGAGCATATATACAAATTATCTCTGGGGCGTTTAGCCCAAATACAGCGATAAAAAACGCTGTAAAAGAGATTGCTTCAAAAGGCATCGAAAAAGTTGCTTATCCGTCAGGCTCGTACACAGGAATAGAGTCGGCGGTCAGAAGAGCCGTTACAACTGGTGTCAATCAGTCAACGGCAAAGTTACAACTTGCGAGAGCAAGCGAAATGGAATGTGAGTTGGTTGAAACGAGCAGCCATTCAGGAGCAAGACCTGAACACGCTCTATGGCAAGGTCGTGTTTTCTGCTTGAAAGGCAAGCGAAGCGGCTATCCGAACTTTTACGATGCAACAGGATATGGAACAGGCGCAGGATTGTGCGGCTGGAATTGTTATCATAGTTTTTATCCTTACTTTGAGGGTCTGTCTTCACGCTCTTTCAGCTCTGACCCATCAGCAGACGCTGGCTCCTCAAATCTTGTTGATTATGAGCGAAGTCAGAAGCAGAGGTATTACGAGCGACAGGTACGCAACGCCAAAAAAGAGTGCGTTACGATAAACGCAGCTATGGATGAAGCGAAAACAGATGCTCTGCACGATGAACTATACGAGCAGTTTCAAAGGTCTTCTGTCAAGCTAAAGAATAGAGAGGCTGCTCTTAAAAAATTCTTGCAGGAGACTGGCAGGACACGCACAAACGAGCGTGAGTGGACTGCTGGTTTCGGACACAGCGTAAGCAGCAAAGCTGTGTGGGCGAACAAGAAAGCCAAAAAAGGAGGTTGATGATATGAAAAACACCCAGAGTGGCTTTACTTAGAAGAAAGTCTGGAGGATATGACACAGACCAATTTGTTTTTAGAGTGAACGGTCATACAGTTAAGCGTTACTATGGAGACCGATACACTGATGAACAGGCAGTTTTTATACTGCTAAAAGAGATTGAACGAGGCATCGCTAAATAGCGGTGTCTTTTTCTTTGGCGATGTGGATGCCTATTCCACGATTGCCCTGTGGTACGGCATATAAACTGCCTCAAATGTCTCTTGCTGGCAGAGATATAAACGCCAGATAGCAGATGACTGAGTGAACAGTCGATTAAATCAAATCAGCGAACGGAGGAAAATCAATGTACGAATTTCTCAAAAAACTTTTCGGAGTAACCGAAGACGGTCAACCTGTTGCTCTCACTTATGAGCAGCTTGCTGAGGCGTTGACCGCCAACAAAGAGTTGAAGCTCGTCAACCTCGCAGACGGTGGCTATGTGTCAAAGGAAAAATTCGACGCAAAGGAAACCGAACTCGCAGGTGTTCGAGACCAGCTCACAGCAGCAAACCAAACAATCCAGTCCTACAAGGATATGGATGTGGATGGCATCAAACAGTCTGTAACCGATTGGGAACAGAAATATAATGATGACACTGCCGCACTTCGTCAGCAGCTTGCAGAGCAGGAACAGACACACAGCCTTGATATGTTTCTCGGCGGTTATCAGTTCTCGTCAAAGGCTGCAAAAGATGGCGTCAGAGCTGCTTTTCTCAGCAAAAAGTTTCCTTATGAGGACGGCAAGTTCATTGGAGCTAAGGAGTATATAGACAGTCTTATGGCTGATGACGACTACAAAGGAGCTTTCGTTGTAAAGCCCACCGAGCCGACACCGCCTCCTGCCACAGAACCTCCTGTGCCTAAACCGCAGTTCTCAGACCCCAACCCTCAGAAGCCTCAGCCTAAGCCTAAAGTTAGTCTTGCAGAGCTTATGAGGAAGAAAAATGAAAATCCGAATACGGAAATAAAATTTGATTAAAAACTGGAGGTAAAGAATTATGCCTAACGCATCTATCTTTGACAACAAAATTTTTAACGGTGAAGTCTTTCAGGGCTACATCGAGCGCATCCCGAACCCGAACAAAGCTGAGCTCATCAAGAGCCGTGCTATCCGTCCTCGACCTGACCTTGCTGCCGCTATGGCAGACCAAGATGGTGGTAACTATATCACCACAACCTTAAAAGGTCTTATCAATGGCTCTGCTCCGCAGAACTATGACGGTTCTACCGACATCAAAGCAAGTAGCACCAAGTCTTTCCGCCACAGCCGTGTCGTTGTCGGTCGTGCAAACGCTTGGACTGAGAATGATTTTAGCTACGATATTACTGGCGGTCAGGACTTTATCGAGAATGTAGCAGAGCAGATTTCTGACTACTGGAACGAAGTAGACCAAGCAACTATCGTTCACATTCTCAACGGCGTATTCAAAATGTCCGATACTGCTGGTGCTGCTTTTGTAGCTGCTCACACTCACGATATAACCGCCGTTAATAACAGCGAGGGTGTTGCTGGAAAAATGGACGCAACTTCTCTGAACACCGCTATGCAAAAGGCTTGCGGTGACAACAAAAGTGCGTTCAGCCTCGCCATTATGCACTCTGTCGTTGCGACTAACCTTGAAAACCTTAAACTCTTGACCTATTTGAAGTACACAGATGCTCAGGGTATGGAGAGAGAAATCGGCATCGCTACTCTTAACGGTCGTACTGTCCTTGTTGACGATACTATGCCTGTTGAAGAGACTGCTGCAACTTACAAGCAGAGCACTGACACCAGTCCTGTTGCTGGCAAGACCTATTACACAAAGAGTGGCACTACCTACACGCCTATCGCCAACCCCAGCGGAACTCAGGTAAGCAACTACGAAGTTGATACTCCTGCCAAAACCGTATATACGACCTATATTCTCGGTGACGGTGCTATTGAGTACACCGACTGCGGTGCTCGTGTACCTTACGAAGTTGACCGTGACCCCAAGACCAACGGCGGTCAGGACACTCTTTACAGCCGTCAGCGCAAGAGCTTTGCTCCGTTTGGCATCAGCTTCACAATGGCATCTATGTCGAAACTTTCGCCTACCGATGCTGAGCTTGAAACTGGCACGAACTGGGAGCTTGTAAACACCGCTGGTGCTACTGGCAAGGAATATATAGCTCACAAGACTATTCCGATTGCCCGTATTGTGTCTCTCGGCTAAGGAGGTCTTGCAATGATACTAATGGAAAAAGACGGTCAGAAAAAGTTTGTTTTCGACTGTTTCATTCCTCGGTATCGTGCTGACGGGTGGAAAGCAGAGGGAGAGGCTGACGATGTGCAGACTTCTCCCGAAGCACCGCCTGAACAGGCTGCCGACGAAACAGCTGCAACTGACGGCACTACTGAGGAAGCGGAAACAGAACCCGAACAGGCTGCTGACGAAACAGCTGAGCAGATTTTTATCTGCCCTCATTGTGGCAAGGAATACAGCAAGGAAGCCAGCTTAAAGACCCATATCAGGAGAAGCCACGCAGAAAAATAACGGAGGTGTCTTATGGCTTATATCGACCAGAGTTTTTACAATGGGTCGTTCGGAGGCAGAGAGATACCGCAGGAAGAGTTTGAGCGACTTGCCGATATTGCTTCCGACATTATCTACGATGTTTGCAACAGAAAGCCTGACAGCGATACCGAAGTAAATTCGGTTTTTAAGAAAGCTGTCTGCTATGAAGTTGAGTTGCTTTACGAGCAAGGTGGCGTAGATGCCATACTCGGCTTCTCTGAGGCAGCTTTAAGCGGCAACAGTGAGAGCTTGGGCGATTACTCCATTTCTGCTGGAACAACTGCTCAGACGGCTGTAACGGCTTATAACGGTATTCCTATCTCGCCTCTGGCAGTGATGTCGTTAAAAAGGCTTGGCTTGATGACTAAATGGGTCTATGCCGAAGCCTTTGAACGGAGGTGTAAATATGGCAAGCCGCAGAATGTTGATTGATACAGTTGTGTTGATGAACTATATCGGAGAGGTTGACGATGTAGCCACATATCAGGAAACAACACTGTTGCATTGCTATTGCCCTGCGAACGAGGGTGCTGACCTGAATATGCAAGGTAAGAAAGCAAACGACAGCGGACGGTTATACATCTTCGATGAAAAGACAGTTGCCGTATCGGAAGACGGCGCATCTCGGAGCTTTATGCCCTACGACCAGTGGAAGTCGCTTGACGACAAGAGCAAGTATTGGACTATCAGCGATAAAGGAACAGACCGCTTCAAAAAAGTCGGAAGCTCCTTGGAACTGAGAATTACAGGCTTTTCCCATAAAAAAGCTGGTAGCAGGAGAATGTGGCATTACGAGGTGGACGGACGATGATTAAAGGCTACAAGGTGGTTATCAATACGCAGAGCTGTGTCGGACGGTTCAACCCGAAATACTCTGCCGCACAGAAGTTTCTTGATAACGAGGTTTTGAAAGACAGTGCTCCTTATGTACCGATGCGAACTGGCAACCTGATGAACAGCGGTGTGCTCGGTACAGTAATCGGCAGCGGTCAGGTTGTTTACAATGCACCGTATGCCAGAGCAATGTACTACGGAACAAGTTTCAACTTTTCCAAAGACAAGCATCCGCAAGCGTGTGCTCAATGGTTTGAAAAAGCTAAAGCCGCAAAGAAAGATGCTTGGCTTGCAGGAGTAAGAAAAATCGTTAAAGGAGACTGATGTATGCAGAGGATATTTACAAACGATGGCGTTCTTATTGCTAAGGTGATGAGAGACCATCTCAACACTTGGCAGAAAAGACCTGTGAATTTTCTGCTTGAAGACTTAGGCAAGGAAGTTCCGAGTTTAATGCTCCAACAGCTTTCTGCCGCAGAAAAGAAAAAGAGCTATGTCAATGGCTCTTATATCGGCGTTTGGAATTTTGCCGTCTATATTAGAGTGAACGCTCTGGACACGGCATCACGACTTGACGCTGTTGGTTGTCTTGAAGAGCTCGCGAACTGGCTGCAAGAGAAAAATGACAAAGGAGCTTATGCGCACCTGCCTCAAATAGACCAGAACAGAACAGCGACAAAGATTGAGACGACTTCAACCCCATCCATTGCCGCCAGATACGAAGACGGCACAGAAGACTATCAAGCGTTATTCACGCTTGAATATCAAGCAAGGAGGATATAATTTATGCCTAACAATGTTGCATCAAATGATTTGGTTTTGCGCTGTCAGTGGGAGTCGTATATGCAGTGCGGCACTGGCGAAAGCAAAACATTCAACCTTATCGGCGAGGGCTTTACGACTTTCCCCGAAGCAAAAAACCCGAAAGAGTATACCAGAAAATATGTAAACTATAAGACTGAAAAAACCGATGTTATCGGCTATTCTCCCAGCATCTCTTATAGTTGCGATTGTATTGCTGGTGAGCCTGTTGTCGAGGAGATTATTGAAATAACCGACAAAGAGCTTATTGGCACAGCTACCCACAGAGAGATTGTTTCGGTAAACTGCTGGGAAGAAACAACTGACGGAAAATTTGCTGCTACCAAGAGAACCTACGCTATTATTCCTGATGGCAAAGGCGATGGCACGGATGCCCTCATCTATACTGGAACAATGAAAGCTGTTTCGGATCTCGTTGAGGGTACTTTTGATAGAAGCACAAAAACATTTACAGCTAACGCCTAATCTTTGAAAGGAGAAATGAGCAAATGAGCCAAGAAGTAAACACTATGTTTCAGTACAACGGAGTCAAGTATGAGTTTGATGTCCGTGACGCTGACGCATCCGAAAAATTTGAAAATGCTGTTGAGAAAATGAGAGAAGAGGAAGCTGCCATTTCTAAGATTGGCAAGTCTTCGGAACTCATCCGTGCTCACTGTAAACTCATAAAGGACTTTTTTGACAGAGTTCTTGAAGATGGTGCTGGCAATGCTGTTTGTACTGAAAAAAACAACATCTGTATTTGCTATGCAGCCTACGAAGCATTTCTCGAAGTAGTCCGTTTACAAAGGGATGACATCTTGAGAGCAAAGAATACTTTTGGCAAGTATTCCAACAGGCAGCAGCGTAGAGCAGCTAACAAGAAGAAATGAGAGAGAATATTTTGCTTGATACCTTGCCAGAAACCGCAGTTGTCAATGGCAAGGTTTACTTCATCGACAGTGATTTTCGCACCTGTATTATCTTTGAAAAGGTTGTCGCAGACGGCACACTCAGTAACCGTGATAAGGTTGAAGAAATGATTGACCTGTTCTTTACGGAGGAAAGACCTACCGATTACAAGGGGGCAGTCAACGCTATTCTTAATTTTTACCGTTGTGGCGAGCCTGAAAAAAAGAAACAGCAAGTACGGAAAAACGGCTTTGTTGAGCTGAAACCGAAGATGATATACAATTACGAGATTGATGCACCGTATATTTTCGGTGCTTTCCTGACGCAGTACAGGATTGACCTTAATGAGATTGAGTATCTTCATTGGTGGAAATTTCAGGCTTTGTTCAAAAGTCTCGAAAGTCACAACAAAATCGTTGAGATGATGAGTTATCGAGCAACAGACCTCAGTAGCATCGAAAACAAAAGAGAGCGAGAACGAATAGCTAAGCTCAAACGGATTTACGACCTGCCAGAAAACCTGACCTTTGAAGAAAAGGTTGCAAGAGCAGGAGCTGCTTTTGGAGGTGGTTAAGTTGATAAGTGTATCGACAGAGAGAATGTGGATAGTATGCCCTCACTGCGGAGCAAAGCACTCTATCTACGAGAACACCGCCGAATGTCACGGAGTATTTTTGAAATGCACTCGTGGCTGCAAGCAGGAGTTCGAGCTTGTTATCGAAGATGGCAAGCAGGTCATTAAGAAATGACCGACCATAAGAAAAGTCCGTGGATTGTCCGTGTGACAGTCCACGGAAAATCTTTCGCAATAGAATATAATATAATAGAATAGAAAATAAACAAATAGAATAATAGATTATTAACATAAACAGCTACGCAGTTTATGTATAAATATATTTGCACTTTTGAGCCGTTGAGCCGTGTGAGTCACAAAAAAGGATGGTGATTTATATGGCTGACGGCTCTGTTATTATTGACACCGAACTCGACCAGAGTGGGCTAAAAACTGGTCTGGCAAAAATGGCTGGTACAGTTACTGCTGGGGTAACAAAAGCAATATCGGCGGTTAGCGCCGTTCTTGTTGCTGGTGGAGCAGCAGTAATTAAATACGGAAGTGAGTTTGAAAGCGCCTTTGCTGGCGTTAAGAAAACGGTTAATGCTACCGATGAGCAGCTTGCTCAACTAAGAAGTGGCATCCTTAAAATGTCTGAAACAATACCGTCTGCCGCTGCTGACATAGCTTCTGTTGCAGAAGCAGCAGGACAGCTCGGAATTAAAACAGATAGTATTCTCGGCTTTACAGAGACGATGGTAAACCTCGGTGTTGCCACTAATATGACAGCAGACGATGCTGCCACCTCGCTTGCAAGGCTCGCAAATATCACTGGAATGTCGCAGTCTGATTTTGATAGACTTGGTTCGACTATTGTTGCGCTCGGCAACAACCTCGCCACAACAGAGTCCGAAATTGTTGATATGGCTCTAAGGCTGGCTGGTACAGGAAAACAGGTTGGTTTATCCGAAAGTCAGATTATGGCTTTGTCAGGTGCGTTGTCTTCTGTTGGTCTTGCCGCTGAAGCTGGCGGCTCTGCAATGTCAAGAACGCTATCAATGATGCAACTTGCTTGTGAACAAGGCGGCGATGCCTTAGATGCTCTCGCTGGCGTTGCAGGTATGACATCAGACCAGTTCAAAAAGACATTCCAAGAAGATGCCACAAAAGCGTTAATGGCATTCTTATCAGGCTTAAACAATGCTGAGAAAAGTGGAAAGTCGGCTATCGGTGTAATAGCAGAACTCGGAGAAATTACTGAGCTATCTGCTATGGACACCGTTGTAGTTCGTGATGCTCTACTTCGTGCCGCAGGTGCAAGCGACCTGATGGCTGAGTCTCTTGATATTGCAAATACTGCGTGGGAAGAAAATACCGCCCTCACAAAAGAAGCATCACAAAGATACGAGACTTTTGAAAGCAAATTAACATTGCTATCAAATGCTGCGAAAAATCTCGGTATAGCAGTTTACGATGAAATGCGTAAACCGCTTGCAGAAGCAGTCGGATTTGCAACAACTCTTGTTCAGCAGTTAAGCGATGCGTTTCAGAGCGGAGGCTTCGATGGTCTTGTAAGTTCAGTCGGAAATGTACTCGCAGAGGTTGTCAATTACATTGTATCGTATATACCGACTATTGTTGAAGCAGCTGTTTCTATTGTTTCATCTCTTGTGAGTGGTCTTACTTCTAATGCAAGTTCTATTGCCGAAGCGGCGTCAAGCCTTTTAGACACTTTTATATCTGGTTTTTTCAGCATAATGACCGACCTCGTTGCGCTCGGCGGCGAGCTGGTTATCGCCTTGTGCGATGGAATATCTGCTAACGCTGGAAGTATTGTAAACAGTATTGCAGACGGACTGGTTGGTTTCTGTTCAGCAATAGCTGAGTATATCCCGTTGCTTATCGAAGCTGGTATCACGCTGTTAGGTGCGCTTGCCGATGGCATAGTTCAAGCCTTGCCGACACTTGTATCTGCAATTCCGAAGATACTGAATACGCTCATCGAGGGTCTGAAATCAGCTTTGCCGAAGCTCATCGAGTGCGTATCTGGTATCATTCTTGCGATTGTTGGGGCTCTGCCTGAGCTAATTACGACACTTGTAGATTATCTACCTGAACTTGTACAGCTCATAGTAGATACTCTTGTAGAGGCAATTCCGATATTACTTGAAGCGGTCATTTCGATAGTTATGGCAATAGTGGAAGCATTGCCCGACATCATTGTTTCGCTTCTTGATACGTTGCCGACTATTGTGCAGAGCATCTGTGATGGCTTAATGGAGCTTCTGCCTCAGATAATCGAAGCTGGCATCACGCTGTTTACTTCGCTTGTACAAGAGCTTCCGACTATCATCAACACGATTGTTTTAGCTCTGCCGAGCATAGTAGACAACATTGTGGCGTCATTGCTTGATATGATACCGCTTATAGTAGACTGCGGTGTTCAACTCCTTGTGTCTCTGGTACAGGCTTTGCCAGATATAATCTACGCAATAGTCAATGTATTGCCTGTAATTATTGCGTCTATCATCAGTACCCTCATAGGAATGATACCGCTGTTAATAGAGTGCGGAATAGACCTGTTCGTTTCCTTAGTTAAGGCTCTGCCGCAAATTATAATCACTATCGTAGCTGTACTGCCGCAGATTATCAATTCCATTATTCAAGCTCTGATAGACTCGATACCGCTGATTATTCAGTGCGGCATTGACCTGTTGACCTCGTTAATCGGAGCATTGCCCGACATCATCATTGCGTTGGTTTCGGCTGTGCCAGAAATCATATCAAGCATCATTTTGGCGTTGCTTGATAATATTCCGCTACTCATTCAGTCAGGCATAGATTTGTTTGTGTCCTTGATAAAGGCTTTGCCGCAGATAATTGTTCAGCTTGTAAAAGCCGTTCCAGAAATCATAAAAGCGTTAGTAGACGCTTTTAATGACGGAGCTTTTAAATTTGCGGAAGTAGGCTCAAATCTCATTAAGGGATTATGGAATGGTATTAAAAATGTCAAGGACTGGATTTGGGGCAAAATCAAAGGCTTCTTCAACGGCATAGTAGACGGAATTAAAGACTTTTTCGGCATACATTCGCCGTCAACGCTATTTGAGAATGTCATCGGTAAAAATTTGATGCTCGGTCTTGCGGAAGGTATCGCGGATGAGGCTCAGACGGCTATTGACGCTACTCAGGATGTTGCCGATGCAATAGCAGACGTTGATTTTGAAACTAATGAGCCAGAAGTTGACTTTGACCCCGATAATGTTGACTTTGACAATTTGGTCGCCGATGTTCAGGGTGTTGTAAACGCACGAGTTGGCGAAATAGGCACTGTTGTTAGTGCATCTGCCGCATCGGAGCACACGAAAAGCAATGACACAGATGCACAGGAGACGGAAACAAAAGACGGAAGTAAGCCGCAGTATGTTGAAAACAACATCTATATTGACGGCAAGAAGTCGGCAAGAGTGCTGACACCGTATATAGAAAAAGAATTGGCGTGGGAGGATAAGTGATGAAGCTATTTGATACTGAAATTAACGGACAAACACTCGATATTTTCAAGGCTCATCTGGTGAGTTACAGCATCGGAGCTTGCGAGTATGGTAACGGGTATATGTCTCCTCCCTCGTCAATTTTTCCTATTCAGCTTGACGGTAAAGTTGGCTTGCGGTCGGTCGAAATAACATTGGATTTTGAGGGAGACTCAATGGCTGAAATCAGCCTTAACATATCCAATTTGACAGCGCAGTTGCATAAAGAGGCGTTGTTGTTTCTTCCTGACGGTTTTTACTACACCTGCGTGTTTGAAAAGGTGTCAGACCCAGAAGAAAAAGCACCGTGGATAATGCAGACGAAGTTTTCTTTTTCTGGAGTTCGCCATAAGGCGTTAACAACCGAAAATTTCAAGCAAAGCGGAAAACTGTACGTTGATGGAAACTACAAGTCATCTGCAATCATTAAAATTATGCCGAGTTCAGGCACAACAGAAGTGACTGTAAACGGCATTACCGTAAAGAACATCATAGGAGAGGTTGTTGTTGACGGCATTAAAAAGACAGTAATGCAAAACGGAACAAACAAGTTTGCAGATACTGATATGACTGAATTTCCGTGCTTTGAATGTGGCGAAAACGATGTCACAATCAGTGGCGATGCGACTGTCGAGATAAGTTATTATCCGATATTCTTGTAAGGAGGCGCTACCGTGATTGTTTTCTTTGATGCGAACGGTGTGAAAACACCGTTATCTGCGTATGAGGATTTCAGTATTACGCACAAGCTCGATGGTTGTGACGAGATGAGTTTCTGTGTAGACACAAGACACGAGCAATATCAACAGCTCTTTGAGGAGTGCCGAGTGCTGACAGACGATAACGACTGGCTCATCAAAAAAATAGATGATGACAAGATGGACTGTGAGTTGAACTTTGATTTTTTGAAAACGACAGTTTACTCAGCATACAGAAGCGAGACGAAATCTCTCACGGAAGTGTTAGAAAGTCATCTGCCGCAAGACTGGACTATCGAGGGTGCTGACATATCGTCTATTCGTAGGACCATAGAGTTTGACCTATGCACAGATTACGATGTTATTTACGAGTGTATGAACACTTACAAAGTGTATTTTGTTTGGAAAATAAGAGAAAAGCGTCTGATTGTTGTTGACCCAACAAAAATGCAGCCGACAGGAGAGTATTTAACAAGTGAGTTAAACCTGAAAACATTGTCTTTCAAAGGCGAAACTACCGATTTTGCCACGAGGCTTTATGCCTACGGCAAAGATGGTATGTCTATCGAGGAGGCTGTTGTTGACGGAAAGCGATACGGTCTTCCCTATGTCGAGAACAAGGCTTATTCAGATAAGGTTGTTTGTGCATATTGGAGCGATGAAAGATACACTATCCCAGAAAATCTGTATGCCGATGCGTTGGCTAAGGTTGCTACGATGTCATACCCTGTTCGCTCGTATGAATGTACAGTAATTGACCTTGCAAAGCAAAACGATGCCTATTCGTTTCTTGATTTCTCGATGCACAAAAAAATCACGCTGATTGATATTGAACGGCACATCAAGGTCGAGCATCAAATTGTTGAGTATAAGGAATATCCTGACGAGACTGACCGCAACAAGGTTACGCTGTCTTGTGTGCCTGAGACTATTCAAAGCAAAATGTCTGGTATGTCATCGTCATTTGATGAAAATGTTGAGAAAATTGATACATCTTTTGCACAGAGAATTACGATGGTTACAGCTATGCTGACTGGTGCTTTTGGCAGTTATCAGTATAGCAACGGTTCTGAAATGTTTATGATGGATAGTCCAGACCCAGCGAAAGCGAAGATTGTGTGGAGATGGAATATAAACGGCTTTGGAAAGTCGTCAACTGGTATTGATGGTCCTTACACAACGGCATTGACTTTTGACGACCAGTTTATCACGAATGTTATAAATGCTATGGTGATAAGAGGGTCGCTTATAGAAGCAGACAGTATTCAAGCAGGTTCGATTTCACAAAGTTATACAAACGATGTTTTAGAGCAGTCGTTTAAGGCGGCAGAGGGGCTTGTACAGTCTCTGTTTACACAGATTAGTAACTACCTCTCAAACGATGATGGAACAGGAGAACTGGATGTCATAGAGAAAGAGCTGACAGATATATCGCAAACCGTGAACGGCTTGTCTGCTCGCTTTACGAGTGAGTATCAGGGCGGCATCAATTATGTACAGAACTCCAGCGGTCTGAATGGCTTGTCAGATGACTGGGAATACACAGGCACAGTAATCGCTCAGCACAGCGATGATACAAAAAACAGAACGGCATCAAACTCGTGTTTTTATTTGGCATCGGCTGATGCCACTTTGTCTCAAACGGTAGATAACATTATCGTAGGCAAGTCTTATACGCTGAGTATGAAAGTTAAAAAGACCTCAACACTTTTATCTGAAATCAAAGTTATTTACAACGGCGAAAATCAAGCGGTTATTTTCACCTCTTCAGACACTTCAGGCTGGGAAGAATACTCTATCACCATTACAAACATACAGACGCCCACAATCGAAATTCAAGCGTCTACAAAGAATGGCGGTCTTTACATCGCTGACATTATGCTATGTGAGGGCAATGTTGTCAGAGGCTGGACGCCTGCTCCGAACGAAATTTACACTTCTGGCGTAATAATTGACAAGAACGGTATAGAGGTTTGGCGTTCCGACTCGACAGAAAAAACCGTGATAAATAACAGGGAGTTTGCTGGTTATTACAATCCGACTGGAAATAGCGATGTTGAGGTCTTTTCTCTGAACAAGGACGAGACGAGGATGAAAAAGACAACGATTGACGGCGAACTGAGTGTCGGAGACCTAAAATGTATCCCATTTGAAAACGGTGGCGAGTCAGGTTCAAACATTACTTTAATCGACTAAGGAGGTGACGATATGGCTACTTTTACAAGCAATTCTTATAAGGGCAGGTATTTGCAACTTACTATCACGGAGTCCGTGAATGTTGTGGAAAATACATCAACGCTTACTTGGGTTTTGCAAAGTTTAGGCGGCTCGTCTAATTATTATACCACGGGTCCTACAACAGTAACAATTGATGGCACGCAAGTCTACTATAAAGCCCGTACAGCGTGGAATACAAACGAATTTCCAGCAGCCAAAGGCTCTACAAGCGGTACGATAACGGTTGCACACGACAGCTACGGCTCAAAAAGTATATCAGTTGGCTTTTCAACTGCGATTTATACATCAGCAGTAACAGAACACGGCGGCTATATGACCTTGAGTAATATTGACCGCGCAGCCCCGAGCGTAAGCGTTATTGTTTCAAATATAACGGCTAATTCTTTCAAAATAACAGTTACCTCCTCGGCTACTGCTTACAAGTGGTGGTATTCCCTCGATGGAGGTTCATCGTGGGTATACTTTGACTCGTCAAGCGGAACGAGTAAGGAGACAACTGTAACAGGGCTGTCGCCTAACACTTCATATACGGTTCAAGCGTGCGCAAGAAAATCGTACAACGGTGTAGACGGGTACTCTGCTAAACCCACAGTCAAAACGCTTGGCGGTTCTGTTCTGCACAATGCTTCACAGGTTACAGCAGATGCAACAACGGTGAGTATTGTTATATCTGCTACCTCGTATGATGGGTCGTTTTATCACAAGCTCGTGTTGAACAATGGCTCGAAAGATATTATCTCGTTGAATATCGGAAATCTAACCGCTGGTAAGGCAAACCGAACAGTGAGTTTAACGGCAGCTCAGCGAATAACGCTGTTGCAAAACATTACAGAGAAAACGCTTAATGGTACGCTGTACTTGAAGACATATAGCTCGTCTGATTACAGTACGCAGGTTGGTTATACATCCTCGTGCAGTTGCATATTTGCAACAACAGCAGCAAATTCAGCGCCGACTTTTACAGGCTTCACATATAGCGACACAAGAAGTTCGGTTGCCAGCGTTGTCGGAGATGCCTCAAAACTGTTGCAAACATATTCATATTTGGAAGTTGTCTGCACGGCAGGAGTTGCAAAAAACGAAGCAAGTATCGCCAGTTATTCAGCAAGTATAGGCGGTGTCGCAAAAACGAGCACTTCCACCACATTGGACATCGGAACGCTATCGAAGAGTGGCAATTTAGAAATGACTGTTACTTGCACAGATAGCAGAGGCTGGTCTACTACCGTAACGCAGACGATTACCGTTCTTGCTTATTCACCGCCTAAACTGACAGCATACAGATTACGAAGAAAAGATGAGGTAGGTAAGCTGATACAGTTGAGCTTTAACGGCAGTATCTCAGCAATCAAAGCAGACGGCGAAACCAATACAAACAGCTTGACATTCGTAGGCTATTACTACAAGAAAACAGACGAGAGCACTTGGAGTAATTGGAACTCGCTGATTGACAGCACGACAAAAAGCGGCACGACATTCTCATTTAGTACAGAGGAGCTTATGGAACTGGACGAAAACCAGTCTTATGACTTCCGTATTTTGATACAGGACCAGCTTGGCTCTTATAGTTCTTATAGCTTATATCTCGTGCTTACACAAGGAACGCCTATTATCGCTATAAGAAAGCGAAACTCCACTTATGACTTTCCGCGTGTCGGTATTAACAATCCAAATCCAAAAGAGGCGGTAGATGTGGTAGGAAATGTCAAAATGAACGGTGCTCTTGTGCTCGGTTATGTAGGAGAAGCAACCGACAATTTAAATAACTACAAAAGAGGCGGATATTATCACTACTCAGGAAGCGGAGCGAGTAACGCTCCAGCTGGAGCTGGTATCTTAGAAGTAGTTGTCGGAACGGATGAGTATTTGATACAGAGGTTTACAGCTTTTGCAGATGGCTGCGCATTGTATGTGCGGTCATACAACAACGGCTCGTGGACAGCTTGGTCGAATAAATAATTAAGAATGGAGGAAAAATTATGCCGCAATACACGAAAAGCATCGTGCTTGATGTTAATGCCATAAACAAACATCAGTGTGTGGATGCAAAACAGTTTGACGACAAGTCTCGTTTCCTTAAAGTTATGCTGACAGCAAACGGAGAGCCTGTTACTATTGAAACAGGTACAACGGCAATGTTTAGAGCAGTAAAACCTGATAAAAAATCTGTTTGCAATGCAGCACAGATTAACAGTGACGGAACGGTAACTGTCGAGCTAACTCAGCAAGCGTTGGCTTGTAAAGGCGTTGTAGAAGCCGATGTCTCACTTATCGGAAGTGATGGCAAAGTGCTTTCAACAGCGTCTTTTTTCTTGCAAGTTCAAGAAGCACCGCTTGGGAACAATGTTGCCAGCGAGAGTGAACTGTTGATTTTTCAACAGCTTGCTGATAAAACTGCCGAAAGCGCAGCAAAAGGTGCAGAAGCTGCTGCATCTGTCAAAAATGATGCAGAAGCCGCTAAAAGCGCAGCCAATACCGCAGAGTCTGCAAAAAGTTCAGCGGAAACAGCAAAAAACACAACTGTGCAAATTGCGGAGTCGCTCGAAGAAACAGTGCAAGCAGCGGAAGCGGCAACAGCAGCGGCAAATGCGGCAGCCTCTGCTGTCGGCGAGAAGATTGACGGCATCCTGTTCAAAGATACAACGAACAATGTTGATTACCTTGCAAAATTCAGGCTTGTCGGCGGTAAACCTGCCATCGAGTACGCAGAAATCTAAGGAGGATATTAAAAATGTCAAATGTATTAAATCTTTTGTCGGAAGAAACTTTTGCTGAAAAAATGGACAATCAGAACCTACTTCTTGCAGCTATTGCAAGTAACGGTGGTGGTATAAAAATTGACTCGTGGAGTGCGGTTCAGCAAGTGGTTCGGCTGGGTCTTGCTTCAAAGGTTTTTGCCATAGGAGACCAATTCGTCAGTACAAAAGGCGAAAAACAGCTGGTATGGGATATTATCGGTTTCGACCACGATATTCCAGCTGACAGTCAGTTTAAGCACAGTATGACAATTCAGACGCACGACTGTTATTACTATGCTCCGTTCGATGCTCCCGAAGCGTTATATTACGCTCCTGATGGTCTTGCCGCAGGAACTTATAATTTCACATTGCTTTCTGGTTATGATACAACTTATGGTGGCGGTAAGACATATCAGTTTACGCTCACTAAGGCAGTACCGTCAGGCGGACAGATTATGTTCCCGTGGACATATCAAACGCAAGCATCCACGGTCTTGGTAAGCACATACGAAAATGCTACAAGTTCTGCCGCTATTGAGAGCGTAAGCGTTACCGAGGGTAGCAAGGGTACAAACCTTGGTACTGCCGACGGTAATACCGAAAATATGAACCACTCCGACAAAATCCGTTACGGCTCTAACCGATGGCTTCAGTCGTCCATCAGGCAATGGCTCAACAGCAACAAAGCGGCAAACGCTTGGTGGAAACCGCAGAATTTTTTTGACAGACCGACATCAACTATCGCTTCAGCTGGTTTCTTAACAGGTATGGACAGTGAATTTATGTCAGCAATCGGAAAAGTAAAAAAGCATACAGCCCGTAATACCGTTGCAGACGGGGAAGGTTATGACGATGTTGATGAATTGATTTTCCTGCTTTCTCCTTCCGAAATATACGGAGGTTTTGAAAACAATGTAAACGATGGCGAGCCTTATCCGTATTACGCAAACAATTCAGGTTTAAGCGCAGCTGGAACTGGTGCAGACACCAATCGTATTAAATATCAAAATGGTACTGCTAAGCATTGGTGGCTGCGCTCGCCCAGCGGTACTGGCAGCGGTGTTCGCTGTGTCTTTCCGACAGGCGGCATCGGCAACTACGGTGCTCTCAACAGTGTAGCTGCCGTCCCAGCTTGTTGCATCATCTAATTGAGGAGAAATTATGTAAGTAGTAAGGTCAAAACGAGGTAATGGTAAGCTTTTGGTTATCACAAAGGCAAGCGAGCTGGAAAGCTCACGCAAGTAAAGGTGACACTTACAAACTCTTCCGAAATATGTAGAAATTTTATCAAGAATTATGGGAGGTAAACGACAATGTTTAAGTTTATTACAGGTCAAGATGCTCTGCTAAAGCAACGCAGAGAGATGGAAGCGGTGAAAGCAAAGCAAATCAGTGGCGATGAAGTCAACTCTATTGTGTTTGTCACTCTCGCAGAAAATGGCTCTATTGACGAAGTGACCGCAACCGAGCACACCGACTGCTTTGCAGAATGGGCGTCTGGTGTTGCTTACACTGTCGGAAACATCAGGCAGTACAACGAACAGTTATACAAATGCGTTCAGGCTCACACCTCACAAGAAGATTGGACACCTGACAGTGCAGCCTCGCTTTGGTCGAAAATCGGAGACCCAACCGTAGAATATCCAGAATGGTCTCAGCCTGTCGGAGCACACGATGCTTATTCCAAAGGCGACAAGGTTTCGTACAACAACAAGCACTGGGTATCTACTGTTGATGCAAATGTATGGCAACCCAGCGTTTATGGATGGGATGAGGTAACTGACTGATGAACACCCCAGCAATAGAAACGGATGTTCTCTGCCATGTGTTTGAGCTTCAAGCAGAGATAATCAGAAAACAGGCGATTGTTATTGGCAGTCAAATATCGGCTTTGATAACGAGTGTATAGCAGCTATCAAAGAAGAAGCCGATGCGAAATTAGAACAAGTGCTGTAAAAGACCGTAGTACCGCTGAACGCTCAAATTTGTCCTACAACGCATTTAAGCTCGTATGCACATATTTTCTCAACATAAGAAATAAAAAGGCATCACAGGACGGCAAAGAGCTAATAACAGGTCTAACAACGCTTTTTGGAAAGGAGGCGACACCGAAATGGAAGCAATAGTTATTGCCGTTCTTGGCAGTGGGGTGCTTTCTACAATTATAAGCTGTGGCTTTGCAGCTTATCGTGAAAACAAAGCAAGCAAGAAAAAAGAAAACAAGAAAATGGAGGCTTTGAAGCACGGCGTTCAGCAGCTGATGTATGACCGCATCAAGTATTTATGCAAATCACACATCAACAGAGGACATATTGCGACAAACGACCTCGAAGACCTTGTTCGTATGCACACGATATATCACGATGAGCTTGACGGAGACGGTTATCTGTCTAATCTTATGGAAGCCGTACACGAACTGCCGATTGTTCCTGCAATGCCACAGTAAGTGCAACGAAGTAAAGGAGGTAATTTGTATGAACGAAAAAAAGAAAGCAGAAAGTAAAGTTGCCGAAGAAAAGACAGAAAAAGTCATTACGCACACTGTCGTCAAAGGTGATACTGTGTACAGCATCGCCCAGAAGTATCTCGGCAAGACAAGCAGAGCGAGTGAAATTCGCAGAGCGAATAATCTCGTTACTGACATTTTACGTATAGGCAAAATGCTTGTAATTCCTAAGAAATAAGGAGGTATTAAGATGTCAACTGTTATGACAAACATTGAGTTTGCGAAAAGACTCAAAGATGTAGCTCAAAACTACAAAACTTTGTATATAATGGGATGCTTCGGTGCTCCTATGACAGACAGCAACAAAAAAAGATACTGCAACAACTACGACTACAACAAGAACGCCGCACGAACTGCTATGATTAAGTCGGCAAGCTCCGACACATTCGGCTTCGACTGTGTGTGCCTTATAAAAGGCATATTGTGGGGCTGGAACGGAGATGCAAGCAAGGTGTACGGCGGCGCATCGTATGCGAGCAATGGTGTACCTGACATCGGAGCAGACTCTATGATAAAAGTGTGCAGCGGTGTTTCGACTGACTTCTCAAAGATAGAGGTTGGCGAAGCTGTTTGGATGGAGGGGCATATTGGCGTATATATCGGAGACGATCTCGCCGTAGAGTGTACTCCGAAGTGGAAAAACTGCGTTCAGATTACTGCTTGCAACTGTTCAAAAAGCGGTTACAACAGAAGAGACTGGACAAAGCACGGCAAGCTACCGTATATTTCATACGAAAAGACAAGCGACAATAACGGCGAACAGGTAAAACAGGAGGGTGAAACGGTCAGAGGTATTGATGTATCAAAGTGGCAGGGCGACATCGACTGGGGCAAGGTTAAAGCCGCTGGTGTTGATTTTGCTATGATAAGACTCGGCTATGGTTCAGCTGACGGCAATTCCTGCGGAACTGACGGCTACTTCGAGAAGAATGTGGCAAATGCTATTGCCGCTGGTGTTGATATTGGATGTTATTTTTACTCCTATGCTCTGTCGGTCGAAGCGGCGAAGAAAGAAGCTGAGTATGTAATCGGTGTCCTCAACAAGTACAAAGGCGTGTTCACATACCCAGTTGCTTTTGACATAGAGGATAAGTCTCAAGCTGGTCTCGGAAAAACAGTGCTCACGGATATGGTGATTGTTTTTGGAGATGCGATTGAAAAAGCTGGTTTCTACTGCTCGCTGTATGCTAATTTGAACTGGCTAAGAAACTATCTCGATGACGGCAGACTGACACGCTTCGACCATTGGCTTGCACAGTGGTCTGCAAATCCTACTTATACTGGTGCGTTTGGAATGTGGCAGTCCTCGTCAACTGGCAGCGTAAACGGTATCAACGGAAATGTTGATACGGATGTCGCATACAAAGATTATCCGAGTGTCATCCGCAGCAATAAGCTAAACGGCTTTGCGAGTGCAGACCAGAAACCGACCGCGCCCACGCAGCCCGAAGCTACCACAAAGCCAGCTTTTAGCAGCGGAGATGTTGTCAGCATTGCCAAGAACGCCGTTTACTACAACGGTGCTACCGTACCTGACTGGGTAGTAGCGAAGCAATGGATAGTCAAAGAGTGCAGCGGAGACAGGGCTGTAATCGACAAAAGTGCCGATGGAGCAAATGCTATATGCAGTCCTATTAACACCAAGTACCTGAGTGTTATAAAGGCAGATAGCACAGCAATCAAAGCAAACGATGTTGTAGCCATATCTAAGAACGCTGTCTACTACGGAGGCGCAAATGTTCCTGAGTGGGTAATCGCAAAGCAGTGGATTGTAAAAGAGGTATCTGGCGACAGAGCTGTTATTGATAAAAGCTCGGATGGCAAGAACGCCATTTGCAGCCCTATCAATGTGAAGTATCTCACCATTGTTAGCACCTCTTCCCCATCAGCAGCTGCCGATACGGTCTATATTGTTGTAAAAGGCGACACGCTCTCAGGCATCGCCAGTAAGTTCGGCACGACTTACCAGAAACTCGCAGCGCACAACGGCATCGCAAACCCGAACCTCATCAATGTTGGGCAAAAAATCAAAATCCCTGCTAACAGATAAGTATAGAAAGGAGGTAACGAAAATGAAAGAAAACATCAAGAAATGGCTCAAAGCCGCAGGTGTCAGAGCAGTTAAGACTGTTGCTCAGACAGCAGTAGCCACCATTGGCACAAGTGCTGTTATGGGTGATGTCAACTGGGTAATTGTAGGCAGCGCTTCCCTCCTTGCTGGCATCTTGTCCTTGCTCACTTCGGTAGCTGGTTTGCCCGAACTCGGCACTGAAAGTAAAGAAGAATAAGTCAAAATAAGATAGACCCTCATCATTGGAGAAATCCTTTGGTGAGGGTCTTTTTTTGTTTTCTCGAAGATTAGATATTATGAACAACTGCAAGTGACTCAAATAGAACAGATGTTTGACAAAAAGCGTCACAGCTGCATTTTAAGAGTGTTCGCCTATAAATATATATCAAAAGTAAAAGCGTCTCAAAAAGAAATTCAAGACGCTTAAAACATAAAATGTTGTCCTATGAAAATGTGTCACGCAGACTGTCCTCGGACAAAAGATGGAATATCTTTCGCAATAGAATATAAACAAAAAGAATAGAAACAAAAAGAAAAAAATTACTCATAAGTAATAAAAGTATGTGCGTTCGGATGCAAAAATTAACCAAATTGTAAACTTGAAAAAATATTTCAAAAAACTTCACGAAAATGCTTGACTGCTTACCGATAAGTAAGTTAGAATATAATCACGGAAAATAAATTACCAAATCGTAAGGCTTCCGTATGGCAGACAGCACCTCTAAAAGAAAGGAGGAAAGTTCTCAGTAAGGGAGGTGAGCCAAATGATTATCAGGAGAAAGACGACAACTACTACGGTAGAAGAAGTCAGTGTCAGCCTCAACAGTAATGAGTTCTCAATTAAAAGTTCTGCGGAAACAGAAAAAGAGATTGAGACAGCCAAAGACCTGTTAGAGTCAGTTGACAATCTCAACCTCAATTTAAAGTAAAAATAATTATACCACTTACATATAATTTTGTCAACCTGTCTGCCATTCCTTGCCTTGCAAAAAAATCAAAGGAGCAAAGATTATGAGAATTGAACTTGAAAAGAAAATTGGGTACAGAATTAAGGTTGAACTTCCAAGCGAAATTGAAAAATATGCAAAGGCGTTTCTCGTCATCACGAACAATGCCAGATGTTACAGCAATATGATTTGGCGTGTGTACAACAATGACGGAAATGATGTGTATGTTGTTGTGTCTGAAAACAGCAAAGAAGCAGCTGTATCATTCCTCGAAGATTTTGGCGAAATCAAAGAAGTTGATAAGGTTCAGTGCTTTACGCCTGTTGTAATGGATATGACAGATGTTGAATTTAACCGACTGTACCGTGAAGACGTTGACACAGAGTTCCTTGAAATCGAAGTAGACTGACAGTACATAAGGCGTCTGAGGTGCGGTAGCCGATGCAACAGTGTCGGAAAGCCGCCCTCAGATACACTCATTTGTGAACAATCAAAAAAATTGCAAAAACTTTTCAAAAAAGCTTGACAGTCACGGAGAACGGCTGCTACGATTACGGCTCGATAAAACTTACTAAGCAGTAATAGATGGAGGCAAAATGCTATGAAAATCAGCAGAGAAGAAAAGAAAATTGAAGCACTTGGCAGAATGAAAAGACTTGGCGTTTTTCCAGAAACGATTAAGCAGTTCGAGCAGGAAGACCTTGTGAGCATCAGCGAACCGCCTGTTGGAGCGTTCTTCTGGGTCGAGAATGAAGAGCTTGAAGAAATGAGAAGATTTGAACAGAGGTATAAAGCTCTGGTTTATGTCATCATCCGTAGCTATACCACGATTGGCAAAATGGACTCTTATCTGTATGTCAGTGATTATAAAGACGAATGGCAGCGAGACAGGGATGCGCTGAATAGCAACGAAGCATTTGCGTATGTCATAAATCGTGATATGCCAGACTGCTCGGAGTTTGGGAGCATTGGCATCAGGAGAACGATAGCTGGTGGACTTGCAAGAACTTGGTAAGGAGGTGTGTCAGATGATTTACACTGTGTTTCCAAAAGATTGTGATAGTTGCAATATGGCACACGATTGTTCTTCGTACAAACAGGAGCTTGCATACTGTAAAGAAAAAGGATATGTGATAAACGAAGATTGCATAATCGTGAGCACGGAGGGAGAGTGCGAGTAATGGGAAAAGGTAATGTTTGTGTACTCGGTAAGTGCGATGGTTTGTACTATGTAGACAACGACTTCCTCGATGTTTATAGCAGAGAGGATGAACACGGTGATAAGGAATACCGTTTGCTCAAAGATGTAGAGTATGATGACACCGAGTTCGAGTACGATGAGTCTGAAAGCTATTTCAACAGAGAGGAGTTTGACTGGCAATTTGCAGAGCTTATGAGGGCAAGGTTTCCGAGTTTTGAGCTTGTAGACAAATGGATTTCGAGAGACAGAAAAGCCATTCTCGAAAACGGTTTGTTCTATGTAGTTTACAAGGACAACGAGTGGTCTCTGGCAATAGAATTGATTATGAAAGAGGGTGAATACGGCGGCGAAGAGAAAGTGGGACTGCAAATGGGCTTATATCAGAAGTACCTGAAAGGGATTGAAGATATTTTGCTTGATATGCACGGCACAGTCGGAACATACAGCGGTGCTTGGACAAGTGGCACAATAACACGAAAAGTGGAGGTAATTTGAAATGTTTGAAAATGAAAAACTGATGGTTGGTGAGCACTTCACCTATGAGGGTATCGAGTGGATTTGCCTTGATGTTATTGACGGCAACTACTTTGCAATTACTGCAAAAGTATGGCAGGAGCTTCCGTTCGATGTTAATAATCGCAACAACTGGAAAGAGTCGTCCTTACGCAGAGTGTTAAACGATGAGTTCCTCGATAAACTCAACAGGAACCATCTTATAATGCAGACATCTGACTTGGTTGCAGATAACGGAGACAAACAGTACGGCACTTGTAAGGACTATGTAACGATACTGTCTTGCGACCAGTATCGTAAGTACAGAGACCTTGTGCCATGCTACCCGGAGTGGATGTGGACGCTTACCCCGTGGAGCTGTTTCGGCGGCAACGGCTGCTTTGTGAGAGGTGTCAGTCTGACAGGCTACATCAGAGACAACGAAGCCTGCGTCAGTAGAGGAGTCGCCCCAGCTTGTATTTTCTCATCAAAGCATCTTAAATTGTGCCGTCAGGCACATCTCGTTGAGATTGACGAGTCAGCAGAAGACAAAGAATAAACAATAGCCGCCCGACAGGGCGGCATACATAGGAGGTAACAAAATTGAAAATCGAATTTGAAAACATCATCAAGAATTGGAGCAAAGCTCAAACAGCAGGAGCGCTTCTGCCGTGTCCGAGATGCGGAAAGATGAAGCTCAAAGAAGAACTCGGAGAAAATGCACTCAGCCGCAGAGCAGACATCTGTGTTTGCAGCAGCTGCGGCACAGAGGAAGCTCTTGAAGATTTTGAGTGCAGAAAAGAAGATGAACAGCATACCGATGCCTATAAAGAGCGTTTTATCAAAAAATGGTGGCTTATAAGAGAAGTCCTCGGAAATGAGGATGTCATCGACAGAAAAACGGAGTGGGAGTTCAAAGTGAAAGTGAAGCGTGATGTTATTGTAACGCAGGAGGATATTGACGACATAATGGTGTGTGCTCTGGAGGGCGGCATCAATTATTGGTGCAGTTCCGCTGAGGTTATTGAAGATGAATATTACGGAGAGTACGCCAGCGACCAGATTTCGAGAGGTGGCTCGCTCAGATTGTACGATAGCGAGGACGATGAGGAGTATACTCTTACCCTCGACAAATTCTTAAAAGGCATCCAGCTTGCAATAGAAGACGGCTACGGCAACGATTGGCTTGGTGATGATGCTTGGCTTGGTGATGATGCTCGTCTTGATTTAATGAGCATTGACGGCGAAGCGGCAGATGTCATAGTACAGATGGCTTTGTTCGGAGAGGTGGTGTTCGGATGAAAGCAACAGGAATAATTAGAAGAGTCGATGATTTAGGTAGAGTATGCATACCGAAGGAGCTTCGCCGTCAGCTTGAAATTAAAGAAATGGACGCAATTGAATTTTTCATTGACGGAAAGGATATTGTCATTCGGAAATACACTTTTGACAACTGCGAAAATGAAACATATAACTGTGATGCTTGTGTAAAGAACGGCGATTGTGTCGAACAGGGCATTGACGGTAGACCAAAGTGGATGGAACAACAGGAAAGTAGAGGTTAAGTAATGATGCGACAGTCTTTTTCAAAAGGAGTTTATGCACAGGTAACGCTTAAAAGCGAGATTGCAACAAATCAGAACGGCGAGGTCTTAAACAGCGAAAGTCACAGCTTCGCCGACAGCGGAAGTGTGTATGACTTTTTGATTGATATGTTTCCGCACGAAATTGCCGCCGAAGCCGAAAGTTGGACTGAATTGGCAAGTGTCGGAGACTTTTACGAAAACGGGTATTTTGAGATTGAAATAATGGAGGGCGTACAATGAAAAATTGTAGAGACTGCATACACAGATTTCTGGCTGTGTGCAATAAAAAGCAGGAGCTCATACAGAAACAGAGAGATGATTACTGCGAATTTTGCGAAGAAAAAGCTGTTTTTCTTTGCTATGAGGGAAACAATCACCAGCTTGCTTCTGAGTGCGGAGCTGTAAACGAAGTAAAAGCGTTTGGCGGCATAGGCAAAGCTGCTGCGTGGGCGTTAGAAAGAGTCGAGTGCGGACGAAACGATGGATATATCGTTGACACCGAATACGGCGAAGTGACTTTTGGCAGGCTTCTTAAAGAGCTTGAAGATGAGGAGTGCATTGATATTACGATGTTCAACGGTTATCAGGAAAACTGGGATGTCAGCTACGACATAATTGTGCAAAAAGCGGTGGTGGAACAATGAAAGGTGTAATGATAGGCAGACCGATTAACGGTATCTCGATAAATGGCAACGAATATGTTTGCGATGAAAAAGGCAGAGCGATTGTCTTTGAGGATGAAAACGACGCCAAAGCGTTTCTGAAAGAACACGGCTATACAGACAAGGATATTGAGGACTGCGGCATTGTATTTGAGAGCGTTGACGAGGAGGATGAAAAATGAGTTACAGACGAGGAGAAATTTTCTACATTGAACGAGTTGGCGAAAGTTACGGCAGCGAACAACAGGCAGGTCGTCCTGCTATCATCGTTTCTAACGATAAAAACAACGAATATTCAAGCACTTTGGAGGTTGTGTACCTTACTACTCAACCCAAGACGGAACTGCCGACACACATCGACATAAGAAGTGCTAAGAAGAGTTCTATTGCCCTCTGCGAACAGGTACATACAGTCAGCACACAAAGAGTAGGTGACTTCATAGCGACCTGTTCTGAATATGAGATGCAAATGATAGACGCAGCCTTACTGATAAGCCTCGGCATCGAATTTGAAAAGCCAAAGGGAGAGCCTGATAAAGAAAAGCCAAAGCCTGAGCAGCCAAAGGAAAGCAACGATGTTGTCGTCCGTTTGACTACCGAGAGAGACATTTACAAGGCTTTGTATGAACAGATGCTCGAAAGGGTGGCAAGGTGATGAATGGCAAAAAGTATTGCAGATATTGCAGCTTCTGCATACTCGGAGATTGTTACTACTGCACGGCAACTGGAAAGGTTCTCAAAAGAATTGATAAGGCAGTAGACTGCGATGATTTCGCTCTGTCTGAACTCGGAGATGTAGAGACTGGCAGACAGTATCAGCCGAGAAAGTCAAAAGAAAAGTCAAATACCGAACAGGTTTCTATGTTCGCAGAAAAGGAGTAAAAGATGAAGATGAAAGTAGTTCTTGAAAAAGGGGCAAAGATGCCGACACGAGCACATAGCGGAGATGCAGGTCTTGACCTGTACGCACGAGATGATGCGGTAGTCAAATCCAGAGGAAGCTGCGTGTTTGACATAGGAGTCCATATCGAAATACCGTATGGTGCGGTTGGCTTTATAAAAAGCAAAAGCGGATTAAATGTGAAGCACGGCATAACCAGCGAAGGTGTGATTGACTGCGGCTACACGGGAAGTATCAGAGTAAAGCTCTACAACAACAGCGATACCGATTATGAAGTAAAGGCTGGAGATAAAATATCTCAGCTCGTCATATTGCCAGTTATTCTTGCAGAGATTGAGCTGACGGACAGCTTGGAAGACACCGAGCGTGGCGATGGCGGCTTTGGAAGCACTGGAAAGTAAGGATGATAAAGAAATGATTGTCTACAATATTGAAGATTTTGTTGTTAATCAGATGTTCCGACCGTACCGTAGTGTAATTGTAGAAGAAAAATTTCAAACAGAAGAGGAGTATAAGAAGATTGAAAAAGAATTAAGGAAAGACCCTTTGAAGATTATGTGGGTGCTAAGGAACAATAAAGAAGCATACAAATGCGTGTTTGGAAGACTGGCAAAAATGAACATCACTTTTACAAGTGGCTCAATCATCCGATTATAGGTGAAATAGAGGCTATTATAATAGCTTTTCGATATGCGGAGGCAAAAGAATGAAAAAATATCTTCTCAAAGTGAGGTATGCGTTGTCTGGGCTGCGAGTGTATGAAGTAGAAACCGATAACATTTATCGAATAATCGGGAAAATGATTTGCACCTCAATGGAGCACATTGACCGTATAGATTTTTCACAATACACCCTTGAAAGGCTGCAATACTGGATAGATGAGGGCTTTGAAATAAACAAATACACAGAACCTGTTTTGTCAGAAGATGAAAACGAGGTAGAAGAATGAGCAGATATATTGATGTAGATGAATTAAAAGAAAATATTTGTAAGAGAGTCAATAACCCTGCAATAAGAGGGTGGCTGAACAGATTGATAGATGATACTCCTACGGCTGATGTGGTTCCTGTTGTGCGTTGTAAAGATTGCAAGTACTATGTAGACCAATATTGCACACGCGATATTAAATGCAGAACAAATATGTTTTATATGTGCGCAACAAATATGTTTTATATGTGCGCAGACGATTTTTGCAGCTATGGAGAAAGGAAAGATGAGGAATGACCGATAAGAAACTAACAGATGAAGATGTTGTAGAGGGCTTGGAACGGTGTATAAGCACTACCACCGCTAATGCTTGTGCAGGGTGTCCTTTTAATAAACAAAATTTGTGCGATATAGACCAATGGGTATTAGAAAAGTATGCCCTTAATCTTATTAACCGCCAAAAGTCGGAAATTGAGAGTGCGAAAGCGAAAATCGAGATTTGTGCTGAAGTCATCGAAAGACAAGACGCAGAAATTAAAAGGGTAAAAGAATGCCCGAAATGTGTTTATGAGTATGACGGTGAAATAACGGAATATTGCGTACAAGGTCCTTGTTCAAATTTCAAAACCGTTGAGCAAATCAAAGCCGAAGCATACAAAGAGTTTGCTGAAAGAATAAGAGAATGTTGTAATTCTAACAATGAGCTATCGGCTGATGCTTGGCTTTCTGTAACAACAGATATTAACTGTGTATTAAAAGAAATGGTTGGTGAGGAATAATGAGAGTGATTTTGTTTAGAGGTAAACGGACAGATAACGGCGAGTGGGCGTATGGTGTGCCTACGAAAGATAATCACGGTGAAATGGTTATGGTTGAAAGCACATTCGAGTGTGAAGAATATAATTGCTGTGGTGCAAATTGCTTGTATGTTGATGAAAATACTGTAGGACAATACACGGGAATGAAAGATAATAATGGGAAACCTATATTTGAAGGAGATATATTAAAACTCGGCATAGGAAAAACTCGCTTTGTGTTCTATGGAGTTTCAAGTTTCAGGCACACAATATACAACGGATATGCAAAAGAATTTGATTTCAAAGATAAAGGGTATCAAGTTATCGGAAATATACACGACAACCCCGAATTGTTAAGGAGCGATACAGAATGAATTGTCGAGATTGCCTGCATTATGAAGCGTGTAGAGACAGCTATGATGGCTTTGCAAATGAATATGAGAATTATGGTTTTGAATTTGACGAATTTGACGAAGAAGATTATGGACGTGCTGGGTGCTTAGATTTTACTGCCCGTTCGGAATGGGTGCATTTGCCCTGCGAGAGAGTTTATTTTATCTGTGATAAAAACACGAAATACGCAATGATAATGTCAAAATCTATTAAGGACTTAAGTATTCGCGAAATTGAAAAAATTGACAAAAGTGGTTATTATTTTTCCACTAAGGAAAAAGCAGAAAAAGTATTGGAGGAATAAACAATGGAGTGTACAGAGAAAAATATTGACAAGAATAAACAGTTATGCTATGCTTCTTATGAGATAAACATAGGAGGTGTGGATATGACAGCTGCTGAAATCTGCAAAGACTTAATTGAGCGAAGCTCCTTGCAGCAGAAAGATGTAGCCGACAAAATGGGATGGACACAGCAGAGCATAAGCAATAAGTTCAGGCGGAACACGCTGACAGCGGAAGAGTTCCGAAAAATTGTTGAAATTCTCGGCTTTGACATCAAGATAGTCGTAAACGATACCAGCGAAGAGATAAAGACCAGACGCAAAGGTGTAGGCAAAAGATTGCAGCTTATGGTAAACGGTGTTAAGTACGATACCTACAAGGCTGATGCAATTTGTCACAGCGATGAGAACGAAGAAATTTTCTACGAGCTGTACCGAGACATTGACGGAAGATACTTTGTTGCACAGTATGTCAAATGGGATGGTGGCGTAAGCTCTATATCTCCTATCGGCAAAGAAGATGCAGAGAAGTTGATGAAAAAGTTTATATGAAATGAACAGTTACGGCAGGATGCACAATCCTGCCGTTTCTTTTTGCCTGTTTGCTTAACTAAATTGTGAAAATCACAAAAAATTGCAAAAAACTTTTCAAAATGCTTGACTGATTACTGTTCAGTAAGTTAGAATGTGTATATCGAAACAAATATAACCAAACAGTAATACAGGACACAAGGAGGACTAATTTATGAACTACAAAGAAGTCAGAAAAATCAGAGCTGTTAAACTCAGAAATTTGTGCATCGAGAAAAACTGGTACACAGGAGGTACAAACGAAGAGTATGGGCATTTGCTTTACACGCTCGCAGGTAAAGATAACCTGACAACCGATGATATTGTAAACATCGTCAACGACATAATGCTTCACAGCGAATTGGATGGCGAAACATTTGAAACCGTAGCTTATGAAGTTTTAAGAATAGCTGATGTGTGGATTGAAACGGAGGAATAAAGAAATGATGTACAGTGAGTTTTTGAAAGGAACAGGTGCTTCCGAAAGCAATGAAACCTACGAGCAGTTCAAAGTGATTGAGAAAATCTATATGGATTGTTGCCAGATGTCAAAGTCAGAGGCATACGGCATTTGGAAAAAGACCTACGGCAAGGAGATGAAGTTAAGACGCAAGAAAATGCTTGACAGAGCAGACAGGTTGACCTGCACAGCAGAAGAATTTGATATGCTTCCTGATGAAGACAGACGAACAATGTATAAAACGCTAAACGAGCTGTTCTGGGCGGCGTTCAACAACAAAGATGGCAGTAGTCTTTCTTGCTGTCCGTCTGGAAGATGTTTCACTGATAGCTACGGTATCGCTTGGTTTGTAAGACACGTTGGGAACTACCCGAACGGCAGCGCACAATACGGACTGTATGCTTTGATAGATGGCAAAGTCAGAAATGCACATTACATAGGTTTGTAAGGAGGAAAAAACAATGAGAAGAAATGAAATGACAAGACTGGATGCGGCACACGAATGGAAAAGAGAGTTCAATGCGATACAGCAGGGAATGTTAGAGCCGTTTATGTATGATGGTTCTCTGTCAGAAGTAACAGTTCCTACAATCGGAGACAGAGTATATGCGTATCACTGTCCTGTTGAAGAGCCGTATGGAAGCATTACAGAGTACGATGCAGAAAGAGACCTTTACACAGTAGAACTTGATAACGGAAAAGAAGTTAAGCTCGACCACGAAGATTTCGAGGTTGATAGAGATGGCTTCTTCCCGATGTGGGGTACAATGTGGAGTTTCGGAGACAGTTGCGATGATTGGTGGCTCGAAAATGGTGACGGTATCCGAATTATGTCAGAGTGCGGCTTTCGTATTTACGAACACGAGGAGTTTGGATATTTCTTTGGCATTGACGGATGTGGTTACGATTTTTACGAGGCTCACTGGTTGCCGCTTTACAACAAGCGTGGCTTACAGTGGCACGATGAATTGGCAGAACATAGGTATCAGATGGAAAGAAAAGGCTATACCGTAGGCAAAATCGGTATGAATGAATACTGGATGGACGGAGACCATATGGTTGAGAAAGTGCTCAAAGGCGAGTTAGGAGGAGACGACTATGATTAAAGATTACAAGCCAGCAGAATGGAAGAACTAGCTAATTATAAAGATAATTCTGAAATAAAATTTGGTATGTTATGTAGGACAGAGGATGAAGCAAAGACTTTTTGTAACTATAAGAGAAAGAGATTTGATACTATTTATAATGGACAAGTAAATAGTATAAAAGGAAGATGCAAAATGAGATTACCACAAGAAATATTTGCAGAAGCATTATGGGTAGAGTGGTTCGTTAACAGTAACATTTGTAAAAAGAAATTGTCAGATTTATTAAGAAAGTATAATCTAAAACTCAAAAGAGAGAAAACCTTAGATGATATTAAATTATCAATAGGTAAAGCCCTTAAAAACACTCCTTGTGTTTCTTCTAAACAAATAGAACGCATTGCAGAAGAAATAGACAAAGTTTGTATTATAGCTAACTGGGAGGATGCAGTTGCAAAATATAAGGTAGGACTGTCTGTTGAGAAAAGCGATTTATAATAAAGGAGAAACGATTTTTATGAGTTAGTCTTTGATGACGGAAAGGGAAACGGTTTTGCATTCGCCTGTGATGAAAACGGCAACCTCAAACTGACAGATGAGCAGAGAGAAAACTACGAGTTCGCTATGAGTCATCCAGAAAAGTTTAAGCGCTACAACAAAGTAGTGAAGTTTACCGACAGATACAAAGAAAATGCCAGCGGCATCTGCGGATGCGGAAAAAGAATTGAACTGTACGACGAATATCTGGGCGCTTGTGAATGTCCGCATTGCGGACAGTGGTACAACCTATTTGGACAAATGTTGAAGCATCCTGATGAATGGGAGGAAAGAATATGATAGAACAGGAATTAAAAGAAAAGACCTTAAAGCAGATGCTTTTGGATGCAGGTTATCCAGAAAGCGAGATGTTTCACCACTACTCAGACCTGTATGTGTTTGTAACGCCAGTTACTACAAGAGTGATTGACAAATGGTGTAACGAACACGGCTATAGAAAAAGTTTGCACTGCCCAAAGTTCAAAGACCAGATCACTGGGAGGATGATGTACGACATTGCGTTCCAGTATTACGAGGAGGTTAGATGATGGCTTACGTCAGAAAGACATACGATGAATACAACATCGTGACGAACTACGGGTACGGCTGGGAGGTCGAGTGTACAGAGGAGACAATGAATGAAGCACATCAGAGAAAGAAGGAGTACCTTGAGAACGCTCGCGGTCTTAGCGGGATTAAAATCGTGAAGCACCGCGCAAGGAAGGAGAACGTGTAATGAGCAGAAAAAGTTATATCTGTATGAACTGTGGAGAGACTGGTCTGTTTGCAAAGATGCCGAATTTTTGCCCGAACTGTGGAAGCGCAGACATCAGGAAAAACGACATCGAGGCAAGAGAGCACGCAAAAGAGATTGCTGAAGAGATGAAGTTGCTCGTTCCAGAAATAGAGAATACGTGGTCGGCATACGTAAATGCTTATGTAGAGTTTGAGAACAGAAGAAGATTGTTAGATGGCTATGTTCGGAGAGGACTAATTGACAGAAGCGATATTCCTACAGTAGAAAAGAAAAAGCTGTTAGATGCGCTGTATGAATATAGAGCGATGAGGAAAGAAAATGGCAAATCATAGAAAGACAAAAGATGGAGGTTGTAAAGATGATTTCAAGCAGAGAAGATTTTTTGATGACATTTATAGGTTGCGGTATGCTCGACCTGAAACTGATAGACGATGTGAAATATGATTGGTGCGATGTTTTCGAGTACCTTGATTTAAGCTGCTGTGGAGAGCGTAAACTGTCTGCCATAATGTCTGCGGTGTTCTATCTGGGTAAGAGCAGATTAGAGGAAGCCATCACAGAGAGAATTGACTACCTCGAAGATACAGAAAAGACATACGGCATCTCTGAGGAACAAAAAACTGAGCTTGAGGAGCTTAAATGGCTTGACCCTTACGATGACCTTGAAGAGTATCATAATTACATTGATACGCATATCACTTGTGTAAATCATAAGGCTGTTTATGAGGCGTATTTGGCAAAAGAGCTTGAAGATTTTGCAGACGGAACAGGCTTTGAGGTGGAGTTCTAAGGAGCTGGCAGTATGGACAAAATAGTTTTGTGTCAAAAAGATATAGAGTTTGTTTTGAAATGGCGAGATGAACATAAGGAGCTTGTGCGCTTAGGCGTTAATCCTTTGGGAGCAGTCAAGATTGTTTGCACGGATAGCGGAGTTACGCTTACAGCAATCAGGAAAGCTGTTGACCTGCGCATCGGAATAAATCAAAACGGGAAGAGCCTTGGATATTTGGAATACGAGTTTCTTAACAATGGAATGTACAGTATGACGAAAGACAGAGCAAAAATAAGCAACGATGATAAGCAATCCGTTTTGACGGTGTATGCTTCAGCTATGGCATTGATGGTTTTCGGAAGAAGCGATTTGAAAACGCCTGAACATAAAGAACGCCAGACCGCAAGTAGCTCTAAAAAGCTCACAAAGAAGCCTAAAAAGAGCAAACGGTCTGGTGTAACTTACATACTTGCCTGTTCTGGAAAAGAGCCTCACATAGCTGTAAAAGGTTCACACAGCAGTCCACAGGGAGTATTCTCTGTGCGTGGACATTACAGACAATACAAAAGTGGCAAGGTTATCTGGATTGCACAATACACGAAAGGAACAGGTAGAAAAACAGATAAGTCTTACAGAATAGGCAGAACTGATTGAATTTTGAAAAGTCTTGTGATATAATACACGATAGCGTTTAGTAAAAGAGAAGCATCGCCACTTGATGAACAGGAATTACGGAACAGTCATCCTGCTTCCCGTAAGCATTGGGGACTGTATGCTCATTGTTTGATTTAAGGAGATTTTATGTTAAAAGTTATTAAAAAGGTCGGCAATGCAAGGCTTTGCGATTTTGAAACCGTACACGGAACCATACACACCCCGGCATTTATGAACGTAGCAACGGCGGGCGCAATAAAAGGCGGTCTTTCTGCCGTTGATCTTGAAAATATCGAAACACAGGTTATGCTGTGCAACACATACCACCTTCACGTAAGACCGGGGGATGATTTAATTCGCGACCTCGGCGGTCTTCACAAATTCACGGGGTGGAGCGGTCCTATTCTTACAGACAGCGGCGGATTTCAGGTCTTTTCGCTTGCTAAACTCCGCAAAATAAAAGAAGAGGGCGTCAGCTTTAATTCTCATGTAGACGGTCGCCGTATTTTTATGGGACCGGAAGAAAGCATGCAAATACAATCTCATTTGGGCTCTACCATTGCCATGGCTTTTGACGAGTGTGTTGAAAATCCTGCCGAATATTCATACTCCAAACAGTCATGCGCACGAACTGTAAGATGGCTTAAAAGATGTAAGGCTGAAATGGAAAGACTGAATTCTCTGCCTGACACCATAAATAAAAACCAACTCTTATTCGGAATCAATCAAGGGTGCACTTTTGATGATTTGCGCATAGAAAATATGAAAGAGATTGCCGATTTGAATCTTGACGGATATGCCATAGGCGGGCTTGCCGTCGGCGAACCCAAGGAAGATATGTATCGTATCATTTCGGCTGTTGAGCCGTATATGCCTGCGCAAAAACCGCGGTATCTTATGGGAGTAGGCACGCCCGGCAATATAATCGAAGGTGTAAGCAGAGGCGTTGACCTTTTTGACTGCGTAATGCCAAGCCGCAATGCAAGGCACGGCCATCTTTTTACTCACGCCGGTATTATAAATCTCAATAATGAAAAATATAAAAGAGATGATACCCCGATTGAGCCGGGCTGTAACTGTCCGACCTGTCGGAATCACTCAAAGGCCTATATAAGACATTTGTTTAAAGCAGGGGAAATGCTTGCATTCAGACTTGCCGTAACGCACAATCTTTATTTCTATAATAAATTGATGGCCGACATCAGATTATCTTTAGAAAATGATACATTCCCCGAGTTTAAGAAGCAATATGTTGATATACTTGACACAAGAATATAATTCGTCTTATTTTATATCTATGTTGTATTTATCTATAATATAAACATAAAAAAGAATTCGTATCTGCTGTTCGTTTTGAATGGCAGATTTTTTCTTTAGAACCAAAACCGAGCATTAAAAAGATATTTAACGCTTAATATAAACAGTAAAACGCCCTCCACTTTCATTAAAAAAGCAGAGGGTGTTTTAATTGTTGCGTTAAGAGTTAAGTATATTAACGATTAAATTATTTCAACTTCTTTTCTTGTTAATATATCCTGTGATACATACTATAACAAACCATATGCCACCGATTGTTAAAGTTACAGCAACGCTGACATTATATAAATGAGTATCTGGTGCGTATTCCTCTATAACTCTGTTTATGGCCATAGCAATCAATGTAACCGGTTGTAAATATACTGCCACCTTCCAAGGAGCCTTTACTTTCCTGTACTTTATAAGACCGTAAACATCCATTCCGAAAATTACCAACAACATAATCATGTATGTTGGCATATCCATAGAATTTATTATATGAAACAATATATAATCCTCCTTTTAATTGCCAATCCATGATTTTTTCCACAGAGGTACTTGCTTGAATAGCACAAATCAATAAAAACAAACCTTATGCCAATCTCCAAGATGCAATAACGGTCTTGATTTTTGGTTGTAAGGCATAATAATTTGATTGCCCTTAGCCATTGCCTCTTTGTAAACTGTACCAATAACGCTGCCGTTTCGATAAGGGGAAAACTCCTGATTAGATAATACTATGAAGTCAGCTCTTGAATATACTCCTTCAATCAGCGGCACAATTTGATAGTAAATAGGTTCATCAGAATTAACGGCACGTTTCCGCTTTCCGCTAAATGAACACTGAGTAAATTGATTATTGCTTACTTCAACATAATCAAGAAGGTATATTACTCTTGATTGCACATAGTAAGTAATACCAATAAAGACTAATGCACAGATTATCACTAAAGTGTTATCATCATCTCTATATTCAATACAAAATAGAACAGCTGAAACGACAACAACCACATACAAGCATGCCATACTTATATGGTCCGCTATCCAGTATTTTGACAAATATATTTTCATGCAACCACCTCCGATTAAAACAAGTCAATAATAGATTGCAGTATGGAAATGTTGCCGCCCATCGCAAAATTAGCCGCAAACCCTTTTACCGTCACCATTATACATTTTATAATACAAGCGGTCAAGATTATCGTATAAAACGTATAAAATCCGAGTTGTCGTTTAGCACAAAACTGCTTACCGATAGACAATTTAAGAAAGCATAAGGATATATGCGAAAATATTTAATAAACAGTTTATTAATTTTAATGTTAATAGTTGCAAATTTTTATATTTATATGTATAATAATTTGGAATTATAAATTGGAGGAACTCAAATGAACAATTATTTAATGTTATTAGAGGCCAGCACTTCAGCCTCGGGCAAAGGCTCTTTTCAAATGATTTTTTTGATGGTCTTGCTTTTTGTCGGTATGTATTTTCTGATGATTCGTCCTCAGAAAAAACAGCAAAAAAAAGAGCAGGAGATTCGTGAGAATACTCAGGTTGGCGACGAAATAACAACCATCGGCGGTATAGTCGGCAAGGTTGTTACCGTTAAAGAGGATTCTCTTATAATCGAAACAGGCGCAGACAAAAACAAGATGAAAATAACCCGTTGGGCTATTCAAACAAATGTCACTGCAAATGAGAAGATTAAAGCCGAAAGGGAAGCTGCAAAGGCTGCCGCTCTTAAAGCTAAAGAAGAAAAGGCAAAAGAAAAGGCAGATAAAAAGAACAAAGACTGAGAATAAGCGTTATAAAAGAATTCACCCTCTCATAGTAATCTATGAGGGGGTGTTTTTATGCGTAAACAAAAAAATTATGTTTTACCGTTTTGGCTCAAAAGCATTATAGCGGGATTTATATCGTTCATTTTTGAATCCCTAATGTTTTTGGGCACATCAGCCTTTATACTGAAATCAGAATCATTTTCGGCCAATCGTTATCCATTAATATCCTATGCTGTTTTTGCCGTTTCGGTTATAGTTTGTTCGTTATTAACTATGAATAGAACTAAAATCAAGGCGGCACTCTGCTGTTTTATATCGGAACTCTGCTTATTGCTGCTAAATTTTCTGACAATAGCAATTATAAATGATTTAACGCTGAATATTAAAAGCTTATTGCTTATTCCAATCTGTTTTGTCTTGTCGGCTGTGATTGTTGTTATAGTCAAAGTAAAAAAATAATAGGCATTAACCGCAAGCTTCAGTCATAAAATGTACAAGTTTAAACAGGAGGAATTGAAATGGAAATCAAAGCTTTAAGAACTAAAAAGATAAAAGCCGCAAAGATTGGAATATTGAGCCAAAAAATGTTTTTGCTTATGACGGTTTTTATTATAGGACTTGTTTTTGGCACTATGAGCTTAAGAAATCCGGGAGATGATTATACACAAAAAATTCAATCTTTCATTAAGAATTATTTTCTTGCCAAATCGTCACAGTCGTTATTCACTATTTTTGCCACGACGCTACTTCGCGACTGCGTGTTTTTATTAATACCGTTTATATTCGGATTATGTCTTATAGGCGAACCTATAGCGTGGCTTGAGCCGGTTTTTCGCGGACTCGGAATAGGCTTGATATCCGGATATTTATACAGAACATATAATATTGACGGTATGAAATTTTACGGCATTGTTATGTTAATTCCGTTTGTACTGTCTTCATCAATAATGCTGACGGCGTGCCATGAAAGCATACTTATGTGCAGAGACATAAACAGGAAAATTAAGGATAATACCGTGATACCGAACAAATTTATAAAGCTGTATTTGATTAGATATGCGGTTTTGCTTGTATCCGAAATACTGATTTCAATAATTTCGACAATAAATATAAGATTTTTAGCCGAAAAACTCACTCTTCCTTTTTAGAAGGATTTTTATTCGCTTTACTTGCTTTAACCTCAGCCAACGGATTAGCTTCGGAGGCTTTTCTTAGTTGTTCATCAACAATATGAGTATAAATCTCCGTTGTGCCGAGATTTTCATGACCCAATATATCCTTTAATACCAATACATCTACATGCCCGTGCTGGTACATAAGAGTTGCGGCGGTATGGCGAAGCTTATGTGCCGAAAAACCTCTGTTGCCGAGACCCGCTTTGTCCAAATACTCATAAACAATATGCTGCACGGTTTTAGGACTTATGCGTTGAAGCCGTGAGCTTAAAAACAACGCGTCTTTGTCCTTTTCTTTTAAACCGTCTTTGGGCCGAACCGCCATATAGTTTTTAATAGCATCCATACAAGCGTCATTTAAATATATTGTACGTTGTTTGTTGCCTTTACCTGTTATCGTAATAGTGTTATTGTCTCTTATATCATTATAGTTGATTGAAACAAGCTCTGACAAACGCAGTCCGCAATTTAAAAACAAAACAAGTATGCAATAATCCCGCTCTTTATGTTTTCCGTCAACGCTGCCGAGCAATTTAAGGCTCTCATCAAGAGTCAGATATTTCGGCTGTGATTTTTTGAGCTTAGGCGTTTCGAGCTCAAGCATTGGGTTTTCCTTAAAAAACATTCTCTGTACAGTCAGGTATTTATAGAACATTCTGATTGAAGTAACTTTACGTGCTCTTGCTGCCGAATCATTATTGCGCTCATTTTTGCAATATGATAAAAAGGCATATGCATCCATTAAAGTCACATTTTTCAGAAAGTCTATATCAACATCTGTTATGTCAATTTTGTCAAACTCATCAGAGGAGGGGACAAGCGCTTTTTGCCTCTTCAGAAAGCGCAAAAACATTTTTAAATCCAACGCATATTCATCAATGGTAAGCGACGATTTATTTTTAACAACATAAATGTGGTTTAAAAATTCTTTAAGTATAATAGGCAGATCGTCAGCAGTACTGTATTTCATTATTAAAGAGCACCTCCGTGTGAAACCGTTTCACATATGCTGATTGAATATATGAATTTGCCATAACACCGAACCGGAGTTCGTAAATTATGCCCAGGCAAATAAAGTAAGGATAATACATTGTTAAATTATTACTGTATCAATTATACAATAAACTGCAAGAATTGTCTATTTATAGAATAATTTAGCTTCTGCTAATTCTGCAAATCCAAACAAAAATAATCATTAAGACAATACAATGAATTAACATAGAGAAAACTAATTAAGAAAATAATTATTAAAATTATTTATAATATTTTTCATAAAGTAAATAATGCCGTAATTTAAGTAAAATGTAGATAACATTGCAGATAAAGTTAACAACGCCGACTTAAGCAATATATTACCTTTAAAGGTAATAAACACCATCAATAGCCCTAAAACCACCGGAAATGAGCGAAAGTGATTATACGGTAATTTCAAAGTAATTTAAGGACTTTTCCTGTTTTAACTCCCCTCAATTATACAAAACATTTATTTTGTATAATTATCAATTTCAAAAAAGCCTAAGATCTTTAGCACCTGCTCCGGTTGAAGCAACTAAAAGCAACTGCTATAAATCGAAAAATGGGATTAAGTCAAACATTGCGATTTAATCCCATTTACTTCATCTTTTTAATTATAATTACAGCTTCAGCTTATATCCGCTGCATTTCTGTTCTAACATGGCTTTAATCACATCCACAGCATAAGCCGCAGCTTCTACCGGCGGCATACCGAATCTGCTTATATTTGAAATTACCGTATAATCGCTTTCGCTCATTTCCGGATGAGGTTTGTATGCAATATACGCGCTCATACTTTCATCTGTAAGAAGTCCCGGTCTTTCTCCTATAAGCACGCAAACAACCTTTGCGTTTAGCAAAGGGCCTATTTCACGGGCTGTATTTACTCTGCAATACCGTACAAAAAACGGCTTTCCAACACTTATGCCTTCTTCTTCAAGTCCGAGATGCAGTATCGGTAACATATTTGGAACGTTTGCTTTTATTGACGGTGCAGACAACCCATCACCGCAATAAATTTGAACATCAGCACCGTATGTCGCGTTTTTTAGCAGAAAGTCTTTAGTTTCTTCGTCAAACAATCTTCCGTAATCAGGACGTGTTAACATCTCATATTTATCGTGACATTTTGTCCTTACTTCAAAAACACCGAGATCATCTAAGGTTTCTTTGCTGACTTCACTCATAACTGCATCGTTTGCCGCAGCATGTGCCGCCCTGAAGTCAAGATATGCTTTTGTTTTATATCTGCTGCCTGCCCTGCCTATTTCCAATCGCGCAGGCGTTGCACTTCTTAGACTGTCAAAATAATCACCCATACCTTACACCGTCCTTTACAGAAATATTCGCGGATTCCCCGCGTTTTTGCCAAGATGGCCGTTTTCCCAAATGCCGTAACCCTCAAGCCATTGCTTGAACTCTTCTATCGGCGATAGACCAAGCATTTCCCGTATCGCCGCGATATCATGGTAAGAGGTTGATTGGTACATAAGCATTACATCATCGCTCTGCGGAATCGACATAACATAATGACATCCCGCAGAAGCCAACATAACCAATAGTGAATCGCTGTCATTTTGATCAGCCTTCATATGATTAGTGTAGCAAATATCACAGCCCATAGGCAAGCCGTGCATGTGTCCGCAAAAATTATCCTCAAGAGCGGCGCGTATCAGTTCCTTAGTATCATAAATATATTCGGGTCCTATAAAGCCTACGACTGTGTTGACAAGAAAAGGATTGTAATGACGAGCAAGGCCATAGCACCTACTCTCCATAACAAGCTGGTCTGCGCCGTTATGAGAATTAGATGACAACTCACTTCCCTGCCCTGTCTCAAAATACATATAATTAGGACCGATTGACGTACCATTACTTGCCATCAATTCGTTCGCTTCCGCGAGCATGTCAACATCTGTTCCGAAAGAAGCGAGAGCTTTTTCGCTTCCGGCGATTGACTGAAAACAGAGATCCATGGGTGCTCCGCTTTTTAAAGCCTTTAATTGTGTCGTGATATGGCTCAAGACACATATTTGAGTGGGTATTTTTAAACGGCTCTTTACATCGTTAAACAGATTGAGAATATCAGTTGTGCTCTTGACATTATCAATGGCAGGGTTAAGGCCTAAAACCGCATCACCTGCGCCGTATGATAAACCCTCAAGCAGCGAAGCTGTGACGCCTTTTACATTATCGGTAGGATGATTAGGTTGTAAACGTACTGCAAATGTTCATTTTTTGCCTATCGTCGTATTACATGTAGCCTCGATATGCAATTTGCGTGAAACGTACATTAGATCGAGATTCCCCATAAGTTTAGCCAAAGCTGCTATAACTTCGGAGGTCATACCACGGGCTTTTTTTAGAATTTCATCTCCGCTAATCATATTGTCGAGTATAGCTTCACGTAATTCACCTATTGTAAGTGATTTGATTTTGTCATATTCTTTTGTGTCAAGATCACCGAGAATTATTCTTGTTACTGCATCTTCATTTGCAGGAACAGCAGGCTCTGCCGTAATTTCTTCGACTGTTAAATCGCTCAAAACTTCTTTTGCGGCTATTCGTTCTTTGGCGTTAGCGGCAGCAATCCCTGCGAGCGAATCACCGCTTTTTTGCTCATTGGCTTTAGCCAAAACCTCTTTAATTGAAGAGAATTTATACCTGTTGCCCAAAAGTACAGTTTCTAACTTCATTTCTTTTTTCCTCCGAAAACAAGGGTTTTAACAACTACCGGTACGGCCTTATTGCCTGCAATAGGTTCACCGATATCTATATAATCGTCTGACTTACACTCGATACCGTCAAGACAAATAAAGGGATACTTTGGAGGCAACCGTCTGCGAAGACATTGCCCCAAGGCTTTTGAAAAATCTTCTTTAAGAATCACAACTAATGTTGTATTGTTATTAATCAATTTTTTACAAGCAGTTACTATCTTTTCAGAAAGAGTATCGACATCTTTGAATGACGGGGATTTCTCTCCTCTTATGCATATGGCGCACGCCTTATCGGATACACGCTCAAGCGATTCGATACACGGCAGATTTTTAATCGGTAATGCAACATCGGCATACTGTATGGTGCTTCCCGAAATATCCATACTGAATTGGCCTGCTCCGATAACTGTCGCCCGTATAGGATTATCAAGCTCAGTTATAACCTTGCACGGATAAGTTTCGGTGTCATTTCTAATTTCATCGGCAAGAATAACGCCGATATCACCGTATTTAAATGAATTATCCGTTTTTTCCTGCATACATTCAGAAACACCGCCTGAAAAAGTAATGATTTCGGGGATGTATTTCCCGGATAGCAAACTATCGGTTATTAACTCGGTTTCAATAGTATTTTCTTTACAAAAACCCAAGGCCACTTTGATTTTTGAGGCAAGTATAGAGCAAAGCTTATGAATCGAATTTATGCTATCAGCATCATCAAAGCTTTTTATGTTTATGCCATTTGCGCGGCACAAATTTAATAACGACGATGATATAAAAACGCCATCGTCGTTACTTTTTCGTACGAGTCTGCCGCCGATATTTAAGCAACAGGTTTCCACACAACTTCCGTTTACAAATACCGAGATGTTGGTAGTGCCGCCGCCTATGTCAACATTAGCGGTACATTTTCCCTCGTTTTCGCTGATAACGTCTGCCCCGGCGCCTTTGCCGGAAAGATAAGATTCAAGCTCGCTGCCTGCCTGGGCTGCAATAAAATCGCCTGCAAATTCAGATACGGAAGAAATAACCTCCGAGGCGTTTTCTCTGCAGGCACTCTCGCCTGTAACTATAACAGCCCCGCATTTCAGCTCATCCGGTGTTACGCCGGCTTTTTTATATTGTTCTTTAATAATTGCTGTAACGGCACGGGCGTCAATTTTACCGTCGGGTAAAAGCGGCGTAAAAACAACATCACTTTTAAATAAAACCTTTTTTGATGTTATATGCACGCTCGGAACTGTACCGAAGCCCTCCGTCACACCTATGCCGATGCGGCTTATAACAAGATGAGTGGTTGTAGTGCCGATGTCTATTCCGGCACTCAGCATACTTTCCGTTTTCATATTAAGCCTCTTCGACAGCAGATAATGATTCTGCCGCCATTTCTGCTTCTATTGTTGATTTTTTTCTGCGATGAATAATAAATCTGTTGCACGGATAAGTCCATAATGTCGGAATCGTCATTCCGATAAGCTTTATAACCAGATCCCAAAGGTTGCCGGTAAGGTTGTGAGATTGTGCAAAGGTTGTCATTGCAGACCCTATCCAACCGTTGGCAAAAATTGTAAACACAACCATAATTGCATATAAAATCATACTAAGCGTCGGATTCACATCAGCTTTAAATGTAATTTTTCGATTGATAATAAATGCAATTGCATATCCGATTGTTGTAGAAATGAGATAAGTATAAAGATAGCCTTTTGAGGTTATACCGATCATATTAAGTGCATCATTTACAACAGGAACTGAAGTAAGAACTTTAAATGCCGTATTCAGTAAAACCATATGTACAATCAACTCAACAGCAGAAGAACTGCCTCCGGCAATCGAAAATTTAATAAACTTCCAAAGCTCAGCATGTTTTTTTGACCAACGCGTAAATCCGTTATCTTTTTTAGTTTCGCTCATTTTTATCCTCCGGTAATTATAAGAATTTTGCAAGTAAAATGATTAGAATTATAATTGCAGTAATAACGCAGAGTGTTTTAACAATCATGGGTATGGCTGCATCGACCGTAGTCGGAGCTTTGCTGGAAAGATAATCAAAAACAGGTCTTGACACTTTTTTGCCGACTAAATCTTCATATGTTCTCGAGTATGTCTTATAGCTGTCGGGTTCCTTTTCGTCAAGTATAAAACATCTGACACCACGCTTAGTTCTGTTACCGTAAGCATTAAATCCGGATGACGGGGTAAAACCGAGATCGACGTTTTTATAAGTACCGATAAAATTATTTTTATGGTCGTGACCTACATAGACTGCCATTATATCACCGCATTCTGAAAGGGCGTCGAATTCGCCGCTGTTGACATCGGGAATTGACGGCGGCTCTTTAAAAGTTCCGCCGACTCTGCATGTTTTTCCGAGTCTGTAATACTCGTGTTTATGCGTCCTGTATGCTTGAACAGCTTTTCTTTCATTCTTTTTAACTCTTCTGAGAATACAATAGTATTCCGGAAGCGGTATATGCTGGAAAACTATCGAAGGCACATATTTTCCGTTTTTCTCTTTAAGCTCATCACGTTTTGCTTTATACCAAGAAATTATTTTTTTATCAAATGCTTCATATCCGCCACCTTTTGCATCGGTGCCGCTGTCAAAAAGATACAAATTAAACGCATCTCTGTCAGAACCGTCCGAAGCTTTAATAGGTATATTATATGTACCGCCGCCGTCTATGCCTTCGGCTTGAGTTCCTATACAATTCGGCAGGGCTTTATATATATCGTTAAATTGGTCTTTATTGGAGATACCAACCTGCCTATCGTGATTACCGAAGGTTACGGCAAAAGGTATGTTGCGTTTTGTAACAGGTTCAAGCAAGGTGTTGATCGTTTTTGCAACGGCGTTCTCAAGTTCTTTCCCCTTTCCCTTGTACGACACTCCATATCCTTTGATTTGGTCGCCGGTATACACAACAAGATCCGGTTTTTCATCTTCAATTGCCGCATCGAGCAGAGCCATAGTGTCAGGCGATACTTTAGGTATCTCCTGCATATCGGTAATCTGCATAATTTTAAATAGTCCGTCTTTGTTCATTCTCATAAGACATTTCTCCTGCAAACATAAAAATAAAGGGACACGATGAGTATAAGCCATACTCATTGCGTCCCCTTTGACGTTGTATATTCAAGTACTATAAGATAGTACCACGTTAAAAGCTGATTTGTCAACCTAATTTACGTTAAATTATTGTAAAATGTCGATTTTACGTGAATTTAAAATCAATCACAAATTTGCCGCAGATCGTTATCGGAATCTTTTTTATTTTTGCTGAGAAGCGCAAGCAGCTTTTCCTGAGCCTTTGCCCCATCGCCGAAAATTCTGCCTGCCGCATAGTCAAGAAGATATAATCCGTTAATGCTGATACCCTTATATTTCTGACCGTATTTCTTTGCAACGTGCTTTGCTGAAAGTGCGACGGTAGAGACGGTACCTATTGCCAAAATATCACCGAAAAGATTTGACCATCTGTTTTTCCTCATTATAATCACGTAGTCCTTTCTTTTTTATAACTGCTGTTCCGATAGAGGTATTATACTTCCTATATCTGTCAGGTCATCGCCGTTTAACGACTGCGGCGTTATTCCATAGTTTTGCAAAAATGCTTTTATTCGGTCTTTATCGCTGTGCATTTCAAAATTGCCCAAAAAAAGCAAAATATCTCGCGAAATCATCGCGGAACACCCGCCTATAAATCCGTAATCAAACCCATTCAGCCTGACACTGCCTTTGCTGACTTTTAAAACATCGTATCCGTTATTGAGTAGGACTTTTTCTATGCCCGAGTCATCGGTTATTACGGCGTTTTCTCTTACAGGACACAGCGAACACTTTGTATAACCCTGTTTAACATCGATTATACGCAAATTTCTGGATATGGCAACACCTAAAATTTGCGGCGAAACTGTTTTACTGTTGCATATAAAATCGGTTCCGATGATAACGCAGTTAAAAGGCACGTCCAATGGGTATTCGTAACCTAAATTTTCATCGGCGATAACAGCTTTACCTCCGACGGAATCAATCCGCTCCCCTATCCTGCGCTGTGTCTTGCTTAAATAATACAAGCCACTGCCAAACGACATAACTGACATATCAATATGCCCTCTCACGGGAGCTTGTAAAGCTTTTTCGGAGTCTCCGACAATAGTTTTAATACCCAAAGCGTTAAAATCGTTTATAAAGGGCTCTGCGGCGGCACCTACTATTATTTCTTTTAAATCAGAGTCGGGCAAAAACGGATTTTTTAAAAAATGCTTCATGTTAATTTATTATTGCTTCAAACGCCTGTCTTATGTTGCTTACACCGATTACTTCAATATCGACTTTTAAGTTTCCGGCAATTTTCTTTAGATTGTATTTTGGAACAATGCATTTTCCAAAGCCCAATTTTGCCGCCTCTTTAATGCGCTGTTCGCAGGAGTTTACCGCTCTTATTTCGCCGCCGAGTCCGATTTCTCCGAATGCGAGAACATCCTCCGGCACAGGCTTGTCCTTAAGACTCGAAACAATCGCCAACGCAATAGAGAGATCCGACGCAGGTTCATCAACTTTAAGTCCGCCTATAATATTTATATAGCAATCCATATTGCCGAGAAAATAGCCGGCACGCTTTTCAAGAACGGCTATCAGCATTGACATTCTGTTATAGTCGACTCCGTTTGCCATTCTTCTCGGAGTGCCGAAGCCGGTAGGCGTTACAAGACTTTGCACCTCAGCCATTATCGGTCTTAAACCCTCCATAATGCAAGCGACGCACGAGCCGGAAGTGTTTTTCGGTCGCCCGGAAATGAGCATCATCGACGGATTTTCCACCTCGTTAAGTCCGCTGTCAAGCATTTCAAAAACACCTATTTCGTTTGTGGAACCGTATCTGTTTTTCACGGCACGCAAAATACGGTATGAAAAGTTTCGGTCGCCCTCAAAATATAAAACCGCGTCAACTATATGTTCCAAAACCTTGGGTCCTGCAATATTGCCGTCCTTATTCACATGACCAACTATTATTATGGGAATATTCAAAGTCTTTGCGGTACGCATAAACATATTTGTGGTTTCTCTTACCTGAGTTATGCTTCCCGAAGAAGAGCTGAGTTCCGCAATATTCATTGTCTGTATTGAATCTATCATAACAATATCAGGTTTTTCCGCGGAAATAAGTTCACATATATACTGTGCGTCCGTTTCGCAAAGAAGTGAAAGGTTATCGGCGGTTACCCCAAGTCTTGAGGCGCGAAGCTTTAACTGGTGTGCTGATTCCTCTCCCGAAACATATAAGATTTTAAGATTACTGTCTAAATACTGACATATCTGCAAAAGCATTGTGGATTTGCCGATACCGGGGTCGCCGCTTAAAAGGACAAGTGAGCCCTTAACCAAACCGCCGCCGAGAACGCGATTAAGTTCGTGCAGTCCCGTGTCGTATCTATGCTCGGTATCAGTAACAATATCGTTTAATTTATATACTTTTCCGTGGAAATTGTCCGAATAAGCTCTTTTTGCCGTAACGGTTTGCGGAGCTTTCACTTCCTCGTTCATTGTGTCCCACTCATGGCATCCGGGGCACTGTCCGAACCATTTTGCAGACTCATACCCGCATTTTGAACACACAAAAACCGTTTTTAACTTTGATGCCACTATTACACATCCTTTGTATTTATATATTCCATTATTCCGAAAGCAATGGAAAATGCCATTTTTCTTTGATAATCCGAGTTTTCAAGCAATTTGTTTTCTTGAGGATTTGAAACAAATCCGCACTCAACAAGCACAGCAGTTCTTTTTGCGTAATACAGCAAATAGATATTACTTCCTGATTTCTTAATAACACGCTTATTATCATTTTGCAAAAGACTGCAAACAGAATTTTGTATGCAATTCGCCAAAACTGCACTATCGGTAGTGTTAGGCGAATAAAAAACCTGAGTACCCCAAAGCGAACTGTTGGAAAATTTATTTTGATGGATACTGACGAAGATATTGTTTTCGTCTGATTCCATTATCGACATACGCTTATGTATATCGGAAACTTTCTGCTCACGCAGAGTTTTTGCGTTACTGTCGTGTATCGACTCGTCGTCTGTTCTTGTCATAACGGTATTAAGCCCGTATGCTCTGAGAATATAATTCAGCTTATATGCGATTTCCAAATTGATTACCTTTTCCGATATGCCGTCACTCGCAACTGCTCCGCCGTCGGCACCGCCGTGCCCGGCGTCAATCACGATTGTGTATTCACATTTTCCCGGTGAATTTTCAGCCGACACATTACTTGTGGCACGTAGAAATTCAAAAACATAAAAGCCTACACAAAAAAAGCATAAAATAAATATACATATGGGAAACACCCTTTTGCTCATAAAACATCACCCGTTAAATTTTATGAGCTTTTCGTGCTGATTATTATATCTATCAGTATATCATATTTTTTGCCGTTTTCAATTAAAACGTCCTATATATGCGATTGTTTGTTCTTCACACAAAGGTGTTCATCCACGCTAAAATCATCATTATAAATTGTATCATAATGCACTTTTGTTTTCAACAAAAAAGAGCAAGCCTCTTGGCTTGCTCTTTATCTTTGATATCAGAAAATATTAGCCCTTAACCATATTGGCAATTTCATCGGCAAAGTTTTCTTCTTTCTTCTCAAGGCCCTCGCCCTTAGCATAGCGGAGGAAAGCGGTAACCTTGATGTCTGCGCCGAGCTTCTTAGCTACGGAGTCAACATACTTCTGAACATTCATGCTACCGTCCTTAACGAACTCCTGTTCAAGAAGACAGTTTTCTTTATAATACTTGCCGACTTTACCCTCGGCAATCTTAGCAAGAACCTGATCGGGCTTGCCTGCCATCTTAGGATCCTCAGCAAGCTGAGCCTTTATTATCTCGCTCTCATGTTCAATAACGCTTGCGGGAACGCTTGCTCTGTCAAGATAAGCGGGAGACATTGCGGCAATCTGCATTGCAACGTCCTTGCCCATCTCCTTAAATTCAGCAGCAGCGGCAGTCTTTTCATCGGTATCAAAAGATACAAGAACGCCTACTGCACCGCCCGCATGAATGTAAGTTGCGGCAATACCGGTAACTCTTTCAAAACGGCGAATCTTCATATTCTCACCGATAGCAAGAACCATATCCTGAAGATTTTCCTGAACTGTTCTATCGCTTCCGTCAAGCTTCTTTGCAAGAAGATCATCAACATCTTTGGGATCTTCATTTATAACAGTCTTAGCAACGCTGAGAACAAAGCTCTGGAACTTATCGTTCTTTGCAACGAAATCGGTCTCGGAATTGACCTCGATAATAACGCTTGTCTGCTTTGCTTCATCGGTGTAAGCCATAACTACGCCCTCGGCAGCAATTCTGCTTGCCTTCTTGGTAGCTGCGGCAAGACCTTTTTCTCTGAGAAAATCTATTGCCTTATCCATATCGCCGTCAGACTCAACGAGTGCTTTTTTGCAATCCATCATGCCGACGCCGGTTTTCTCGCGAAGAGCTTTTACATCACTTGCAGTAAATGCCATAATTTATTCCTCCAGTTAATTAAACTTAAACAGAGCCCGCACTAAAGCACGGGCTTTGCTTCCTTCAAAATTATTCCGCAGCAGCTTCGGTTTCTGCATCGGCGTTGTCTTCAGCTTCTGCAGCTGCAGCGCCCTGCATACCCTGCTTGCCCTCGATAACCGCGTCAGCCATAGCACCGGCGATAAGTTTTACGGCACGGATAGCGTCATCGTTACCGGGGATTACATAATCGATTTCATCGGGATCGCAGTTTGTGTCAACAATAGCGATAATCGGAATGTGAAGCTTCTTAGCCTCTGCAACAGCTATTCTCTCTTTTCTCGGGTCTACTATAAACATAGCAGCCGGCTGTTTCTTCATTTCGGTTATACCGCCCATAAACTTTTCAAGCTTTTCGATTTCGAGCTCGAGCTTAGCAACTTCTTTCTTGGGAAGCATATCGAATGTGCCGTCCTCTTTCATTGCCTCAAGCTGACCGAGTCTCTTAATTCTCTGCTTAATTGTAGTGAAGTTGGTAAGCATACCGCCGAGCCAACGAGCGTTAACATAAGGCATTTCGCAACGAGCGGCTTCTTCTTTAATAGAATCCTGAGCCTGCTTTTTGGTACCTACGAAAAGGATTTCCTCACCGTTGGCTGCAAGATCACGAACAAACATATAAGCTTCTTCAAGCTTTTTGACCGTTTTCTGAAGGTCGATGATATAAATTCCGTTTCTTTCTGTGAAAATGTACTCAGCCATTTTCGGGTTCCATCTTCTTGTCTGGTGACCGAAATGTACACCGGCTTCAAGAAGCTGTTTCATTGATACTACTGACATTGTTTTGTCCTCCTTATTTTATCCTCCGCACAGATCACTTTAACGCAAGACATAAAAATGCAATTTTGCGATAATCACCATGCGTGCGAATTGCGGAAGCATTATACCATTATTTAAATGTAAATGCAAGTCTTTTTCACCTATTACCGAAAATTTTTTCCTGAAGAGAATAGGCTTGTGCTTTTCTTTTTTTCTCTTCGTCATTTGACAACGTAAATGTACCGTCCGATTTTTTCAATAAAACATTGCCCTCTCTGACTTTAAAAGGCAATGAATCAACCTCAACATTTAAGAACTTACCGTCGGGACACTCTAAAACCGCAATATTGTTTTCAACCCTGTCTACAACAAAAAACTCATCCATAGCTATTTCTCCGTTGATACATAAATGTGTTCACCGTCGCTGCCAACAACAATCGTACCGCTCACATCGGTACGATTATACTGAATACCGAGCTTGTCGAGCATATCGAGAGTTTTTTCAGACGGCAGATTATATTGATTATTCACGCCGCAAGATATAATTGCAAGCGTAGGGTTAACGGATTTCAGAAAAACTTCCGAAGAAGATGTCTTACTGCCGTGATGCCCTAGCTTTATCACATTCGCCGAAACATCAAATCCGGCATTTAAAATATCTTTTTCGGATTTTTTCTCGGCATCGCCCATAAACAAAAATGAATTTTTACCGTAAGTCGCCTTAATAACCACCGAAGAATTATTCAGCTCCTCATAATCGGCATTAGGTGCCAAAACAGAAAAGCAAAATCCGTTTAAATCATATCTGTCTCCGGGAGTTGCGGCATAAGCCGTTGCACCGCTCTCGGATATAGTCTGAAGCAAATTTGTATAAATGTTTGTATCGGGCATATTCTGCTCTGTATAACGCGGCATAATTATATTGGTGATTTCAAAATTTTGAATAATTTTTGCGGCACTGCCGATATGGTCGGAATGTGCGTGTGTCAAAATAAAATAGTCTATTTTTTTAATGTCAAGAGCATTAAGATATGCGGCAACTTTATCGTATGCGTCTATATCTCCGGAATCTATCAGGACAGCTTGACCGCCGCAGGTTATAAGCTCACAATCAGCTTGACCGACGTCCAAATAGCTTACCATAAACGGATATGTGTCTGTACTCGCAGTCTCATTCACTCCGGCATAACGGTAAATCGAACTCCAAGTAGGAAACACCTTTCCCGGAAAATATGTAATTACAACGGAAACCATAAACAAAACAGCGATAATTGCGAATATCAATATCTGCTTTTTATTTGTTTTTCTTCTTTTTGCCATACCTGTTGTTACCATTTTTACCGTAAGATTGTTTTGCTTTGGTTTGCTTTGTTCCGGGACGCGGCTTTATAAGGCAATTGCTTCCGAGGCCGATTAAATCCTGTCTCCCGGCGCGTTTAAGTGCCTCTTCAACAAGATCATAATTTTTCGGATTAAAATACTGCATTAGTGCTCTTTGCATGGCCTTATCATGCGGATTTTTCGCCACATACACAGGCTCAAGCGTATACGGGTCAAGTTCCGTATAAAACATTGCAGTTGAAATTGTTCCCGGAGTGGGATAATAATCCTGCACCTGCTCTGGGTGTAAATGTTCTTTTTTTATAAATTCCGCAAGCTTAACCGCATCCTTTAGAGTGGCTCCCGGATGTGAAGACATTAGATATGGAACAAGATACTGTTCCTTCCCAATACGCTTAGTATAATCAAAATACTTTTTTGAAAATTCTATGTAAGCGTCTATATGCGGTTTACCCATTTTGTCGAGAACTGCAGCGGAGCAATGCTCCGGGGCAACCTTTAGCTGCCCGCTTATATGATATTTTACAAGTTCTTTGAAAAAATCATTATTTTTATCCTTTAGCATAAAATCATATCTTATACCGGAGCGAATAAAAACTTTTTTGATGCCTGGAATCCTTCTCAGTTCTCTTAAAATATCTAAATATTCAGTTTCATCCGCTTTAAGAGCGGGACAAGCACTCGGAGCCAAGCATTTTTTACCTTTACACAAGCCGTTTTTTAACTGTTTTTCACACGAAGGATACCTAAAGTTTGCGGTTGGGCCTCCTACATCATGTATATACCCTTTAAAATCAGGTAATTGTTTCAGTTTTTCAGCCTCGGCGAGAACGGATGTTTTGCTTCTTGATGTAACAAACCGCCCCTGGTGAAATGCTAATGAGCAAAAGTTACACGCGCCGAAACAGCCGCGGTTGTGTGTTATCGAAAACTTAACTTCTTCGAGCCCCGGAACTCCGCCAAATTCTTCATACATAGGGTGATACTCACGAGTATAAGGAAGAGAATAAACGAAGTCAAGCTCATCTCTTGTTAACGGAGACATCGGCGGATTCTGCACAAGCATCATATTGCCGTGACGCTGCTTCAGAAGCTTTCCGCGAATATGATCCTGCTCATCCTGCTCAATTCTCACGGAAACAGCATATTCCTTTTTGGATTTCAATACATTCTCGTAAGATGGACATTCTTTACCGTACAGCGGAGTTTCGGAAACAGGAACAGCATAGCATGTTCCGTTAATGTCATGCATCAAATGTATATCTTCACCGTTTTTCAGCCTGTTCGCCACTTCAAGCGTTTGCTTTTCTCCCATTCCGTAAATAAGCAAATCAGCCCCCGAGTCAAAAAGAATCGAGGGTCGTAGCTTATCTTCCCAATAATCGTAATGAGCAAATCTGCGAAGCGAAGCCTCAAGCCCGCCTATTATTATAGGAATGTTATTATAAGCTTCTCTGATTTTTTTACAATAAACGATTACGGCTCTATCAGGTCTTTTTCCCATTTTTCCGCCGGGAGAATACGCGTCCTTACTTCGAGGCTTTTTAGCTACGGTGTAATGAGCAACCATAGAATCAATATTGCCGGAAGAGAGCAAAAAGCCATACTTCGGCCTGCCGAAACGCATAAAATCGCATGTGTTTTTCCAATTAGGCTGCGACAGCATACACACCCGAAATCCTTGAGACGCCAGCACACGGGTAATTATAGCTGCACCAAAGCTGGGATGGTCCACATAAGCGTCACCGGAAACATAAACAAAATCAGGGCTATCCCATCCGAGCGCAATCATTTCTTCTTTTGTTACAGGTAAGAAACCATTCATAATTTACTCCGGAATTTCCGTATCATCGTTTTTTTCATCGGAGGCAGTGTAATCTTTTGCAGCTCCACCCTGTGCCAAAGCATTCATCTCATACCACTGTTGCTTTGTTACGAGGACTTTTCTCGGCTTGCTGCCTTCGTACGGACCTATAATATTGCGCTCTTCAAGAGTATCTATAATTCTTGCGGCTCTTGCATAACCGAGCTTAAGTTTTCTTTGAAGCAGAGTTGTAGAAGCCATCTGTGCATCAACGACAACCTCTATTGCTTTCGGAACCATTTCGTCTGTTTCGCCGTCGGAATCATCACCGTCCGAAACAGCTCCGCCGTTTTTCTTCTTTTCCATTGCAGCCTGTCGCTCGATTTCATTCATTACATCATCGTCATAAGAAGATTTCTCCTGCTTTTTAATGAAGTCAACAACAGTTTCTACTTCTTTATCCGAAAGAAAACAACCCTGTATACGTTGAGGCTTTGCAATTCCTACCGGGTAGAATAAAAGATCGCCATTACCTAAAAGCTTTTCAGCTCCTGCCGTATCAATTATGGTGCGCGAATCGATTTGGGAGGAAACCTTTAATGAAATACGACTGGGAATATTAGCTTTAATAAGACCTGTAATTACGTCAACAGACGGTCTTTGAGTGGCAATAACAAGGTGCATTCCCGCAGCACGTGCCATTTGAGCAAGACGACAAATTGAATCTTCTACCTCGTGCGGTGCTGCCATCATAAGGTCCGAAAGCTCATCAATAAAAATAACGATTTGCGGCATTTTTTTCTGACCGATACTCTCGCATATGCTGTTATAACCGCTGATATCGCGCACATTGTTATCCGAAAAAGTTTTGTATCTTGACAACATTTCGGTAACTGCCCACGCAAGAGCACCCGAAGCTTTACGCGGGTCCGATACAACAGGAACTATAAGATGCGGAATTCCGTTATAGACCGTAAATTCAACCTGCTTCGGGTCTATCATAAGAAGCTTAACTTCATCGGGTTTTGCATTATAAAGTATGCTGACAATCATCGAGTTAAGGCATACAGATTTACCTGAACCGGTAGTGCCGGCAACCAAAAGGTGCGGCATTTTGGCAAGGTCTGCATATGTACAATTTCCCGCAATATCTTTGCCCAACGCGACAAAGAGCTTTGATTTCGCATTTCTGTATTGATCTGTATCTATAATTTCGCGCAGAGTAACCGTAGAACGGTTTTTATTCGGCACTTCTATTCCGACAGCCGCCTTATTAGGTATCGGAGCTTCAATTCTGACACCCGAAGCTGCAAGGTTTAATGCTATATCGTCCGAGAGATTGGTTATTCGGCTGATTTTAACACCTGCGGCAGGCTGGATTTCATAGCGAGTTACCGACGGTCCCCTGCTTATATCAACAATTCTTGTTTCAACCCCAAAACTCTTAAGAGTATCAACAAGCTTAGTGGCATTCGCCTTGAGTTCGTCCTCATATTTAACATTTCGGCCGTTTTTAGGCTCGGCCAGACAATCTAACGAAGGCAATTGATATTCGGCTTTCGGTTTGTCATTTTCATCATCGGATAAGGTGCCTTTTACCGATTTTAACGCAGAAGCAGACGCAGAGCTTTTTGCAGCTTCTTCTATCGGTTTTGATATTTGTGAATTTGCTTCGTCACCGTTCATCTTTTTAATTATATCATCAAGAAGCACCGGTTTTGATTCCGTAAGTTCATTTGTTTCAGCTTCGTCTTGTTCTTTTTTATCCACATTATCAAATTGGACAATATCGGCTGTTTTCTTTGATTTCTTTGCTGATTTTTCCGTAACCGGCTCCGGGCCTAAATCAACATCGGGATTAAACGACTCTCGATTTCGCTCTTCCGCACTCGCGAGCTGCTCAAGCTTTTCCTCACGATACTCGCTGACTTTCTTGACAGGACTGTAAACACCCTTCATCAATTTTTTTAAGGTTGTCCCGGTCATCAGCATTAAAAACAAGAACATTAATATCAAAATAATAGCTATCGCAGCCGGCTTGCTACTGCCGGTAGCAAGCAATATCGCACCGCCTATTATTGCGCCGACAGCACCGCTGCCGACAAGTGAACCGTCAAATCTATAAGCATTGTAGGCATCTATAACATTTTCCGAAAAGTCAACAACCCCGTGAAAGCCGAAAATATGTATAGCAGCGGATAAAAGTATTATCAGCATTGCGGCCTCAAAAATCTTAACTCCGATTTTTTGGTCGGTCTTATCAAGCGTAGCCATAACTGCAACATATATTAAAACCAACGGCCATATAAATGCCGAGAAGCCGAAAAGGCCAAAACTGAGAGTCCGTAAAACACCCCACAAGCCTCCTCCGTTAATAAACGAAAGACATATAAAAAAGACCGAAACGGCAAAAAGAATTATTGCGGCAAGCTGCCTGTTAGCCGCCGCTTTTTCTTCATTTTGTTTTGTGCTTTTTGTAGGAGAAGGTCTTTTGCCTCTTTTCGGCGGAGAAACTTTCTTATTTTTTGTTGCCGGCATTTAATTCAGCTCCATTAAAATCATTAAAAGTGAATTTTGAATATCTGGCACGCAAGCGTAAATATACCGATTGCTATGCAATAATATCCGAAATATTTAAACATATCTTTTTTCAGTATCCATTGAAGTAATTTTATGCAAAGAACACCTACTACCATTGCAGTAATTATGCCTATCACGGTAGGCAACACTTCGATGCTTTGATGAATTTCAATTGCATCTTTAGTCTGAGATATATTAGCGGCAATTATTGCAGGAATACCAAGAATGAACGAATACTGAACCATATACTCCTTGTTTACGCCGCACATCATACCGGTTGATATCGTCGATCCGGAACGTGAAAGCCCGGGAAAAGCCGCAGCGAATGCCTGAGCTACACCTACGGCAAACGCATCTGTTGTATTGACCTCTCTCACAAGTTTCTTTTTCTTTGATATATATGTAGAAGTGAGAAGTAATACAGCTGTTAACAGGAAACTGAATCCCTCGACCCAAAGGTTATCATCCTCAGCAAAACTGCCGCAAACGTCCATAAGTTTTTGACCGCCGCCCACAGGTATAAGCAAGAAAAGCAACGGAATACACGAAAATACAAACATGATCAGCATTTTTCTTGTTCCGGTAATTTCCTTAAATTTAAATTTACCGGTAAAAATGTCCTTAATTAGTTTAAAGAACTCAATAACAAGAGCCCAAATAGTTTTGTAATAAACAATAAAGACTGCGATTAAAGTTCCCAAGTGAAGCATTACATCAAACAAAAGGGATGTATCGCTTGTGGTTCCCAACAGATAATGAAAGAGTGATAAATGTCCACTGCTCGAAACCGGTAGAAATTCGGTAACGCCCTGCACTATGCCCAAAATAATAGCTTTTAAAACACTCATAATATCCTCCGATAATGAATTTTTGGATTAAAATATTTTGAAGATATATAATCATACGGATTTGTAGAACGCAAAGAAACTGCTGTACATTCTCCGTTAATATTCCTATATTCCACATAACCGCCGTCAATAGACTTTACTGAATTTTCCGGCGCCGTAAAAGGAAAAATCTCATATGGCGAAATCACAGAATAAAGAACCACTACCTATTCTCCTTTGTTATCATACCGTAAAGGCAATCAAGCGCATCGGATAAACCGCCGAGACTATCAATAAGGCCCTCTTTTACAGCAGCTTCTCCGTCAAGAACCGTTCCGACATCCATAACGAGTTCTCCGGTTGCAGTCATAAGTTCTCTGAATCTTTCTGATTTCATCGAAGAATTATCTGCAACAAATCTTACTATTCTTTCCTGCATCTTATCAAAATAAGACAATGTTTGAGGAACGCCGAGTACAAGCCCGTTCATTCGCACCGGATGCACAGTCATTGTTGCCGACGGAACAATAAAAGACTTTTTAGCGGAAACCGCCAACGGCACGCCGATTGAATGCCCCCCGCCGAGAACAAGCGATACAGTAGGTTTTCTCATACCGCTTAAAAGTTCCGCAAGTGCAAGCCCGGCTTCTATGTCTCCACCGACGGTATTCAAAATTATAATCAGACCTTCTATATCTCTACTTTCTTCTATAGCAACAAGCTGAGGTATAACGTGCTCATATTTTGTTGTTTTATTTTGCGGCGGCAATATAAAATGCCCTTCAATCTGCCCTATCACAGTAAGGCAATGAATATAATGACCGTCTTTGGAAACAGTAACCGAACCCGTCTCAACAATCTGTTTTATATCGCCGTCCGTATTGTCATCTCCGTCTACCGAAGCATCCGGAAATTCCGCGGGAGATTCTTTTGGAGAAATAGGTTCAATCAAATTACTATAAGTCATAACAATACCCCCATATAAAGTCAAATATCATTATGCCCATAATAACTCATTTTATAACTGTAATTATTTTAGCACAAATGTTTTTTTATAGCAATAGCTGTTCCGGGTTGATATTTAAAATACTGTTATTGCCATTAGTGTAAAAAGCAATTATTTTTTACTTTTTCTCAAATTCGAATCAAAAATTCATTTAATTTATAAAAGAATTTAAACTTTTTTAAAATTTTTATTGACTTTTTCCATTATGACGTATATAATTTAGATTATTGAGGGGATCAAATATTTTCTGGGCAAAAAAATATTGTTTACCGCCTTTTTAAGCGGTAAGCTTTATTTTTTTGCTTTTTTTAGGTTATTTCGTTTTCAAGTGCAAAGCGGTACACATAAACCTCTTATATTTATGCAGACTTGCTATGATATAATCTCTATTTCCCTATTATTAAAGAAAATCAGGTTATATGATGAAAATTCACTTGATAATTCATTGACAAAGTATTTTATATGGATTAAAATAAGATTGTTAAAAATGTGAAAAAGTTAGGAGCGATCTATATGGGTTACACAGTAGCTCAAAAGCTTATTAAGTCACATCTTGTCAGCGGAGAAATGAAAGTCGGCAGTGAGGTCGGTCTCAAAATAGACCAGACTCTTACTCAGGATGCAACCGGCACTATGGCATATCTTGAATTTGAAGCCATGGGCATTAAAAGAGTTAAAACAGAACTTTCGGTTGCTTATGTTGACCATAATACCTTGCAGACAGGATTTGAGAATGCAGATGACCATCGTTTTATAGGCAGTGTTGCAAAGAAACGCGGAATTAGATTTTCTCGTCCGGGAAACGGTATTTGCCATCAAGTACACTTAGAACGTTTCGGCAAACCCGGAAAAACGCTTATTGGCTCTGACAGCCACACACCCACAGGCGGCGGTATAGGTATGCTCGCTATGGGTGCAGGTGGACTTGACGTAGCTGTTGCAATGGGCGGCGGCACATACTATATTACCATGCCGAAAATCGTCAATGTACATCTTACCGGGAAACTCAACCCTTATGTTACGGCCAAAGACGTAATCCTTGAAGTCCTCAGAAGAATGACTGTTAAGGGCGGTGTAGGCAAAATAATCGAGTATACAGGCGAAGGCGTTAAAACTTTATCCGTTCCGGAGAGAGCAACTATAACTAATATGGGTGCTGAGCTTGGAGCAACAACGTCGGTTTTCCCGTCAGATGAAATAACCAAGGCGTTTCTTGAAGCACAAGGCAGAGCAGATGATTGGACAGAGCTTTCTGCCGACAGCGATGCGGTATACGACGAATTTATTGAAATAGACCTTTCTTCTCTTGAGCCTCTTGCAGCTATGCCGCATATGCCCGATAAAGTAAAAAAGGTTTCTGAAATAGGCAAAATTAAAATTGACCAGGTATGCATAGGCTCATGCACAAATTCCTCTTTAATGGATATGCTGAAAGTCGCGGCTATATTAAAGGGACATACCGTTGCCGAAAACGTCAGCCTGAGCATCGCTCCGGGTTCAAAGCAAGTGCTTAATATGCTTGCACTCAACGGAGCACTCTCGGATATGATAAATGCGGGTGCCAGAATTCTCGAAAGCGCTTGCGGCCCATGTATAGGTATGGGTCAGTCGCCTAATTCAAAAGGTATTTCTCTCAGAACGTTCAACAGAAACTTTGAGGGACGTTCCGGAACCGCAGACGCAGGAATATACCTTGTAAGCCCCGAGACTGCCGCGGTATCGGCAATCGCCGGTGTATTGACCGATCCGAGAGAAAACGGAGAACCGCTCCACATCCTTATGCCCGACAAATTTATTGTTAATGACAATATGATAGAAATGCCCGCTTCAGAAGAAGACGCAGACAAGGTTGAGGTTATTTACGGTCCAAACATCAAACCGTTCCCAAAAACCGAAAAATTACCGGAGAGCATTGAAGCTAAAGCACTTCTCAAAGTCGGAGATGATATAACCACCGATCATATTATGCCGGCAGGTGCCAAGATACTACCATATCGCTCAAATATACCTTACCTTTCGCAGTTCTGCTTCGGAGTGTGTGACAAGGAATTCCCCGACAGATGTAAAAAAGAAGGCAAAGGAATTATAATCGGCGGCGCCAACTACGGTCAGGGCTCTTCTCGTGAACATGCGGCTTTGGTTCCGCTTTATCTCGGTATAAAGGCAGTTATCACAAAATCATTTGCAAGAATTCACTGTGCAAATCTTATTAATGCCGGTATATTGCCTCTCAACTTTAAAAACCCCGATGATTACGACAAGATTTCCGAGGGCGACCTTCTCAGCCTTGAAAAAGTAAAAGACGAGATACTCTCAGACAAACCCGTGATGTTGCTTAACGAAACAACCGGCGAAAAGTTCGAGCTTAAATATGATTTGTCAACACGCCAAAAGGATATTATCCTTGCGGGCGGTCTTCTCAACTACACAAGAGAATCATTATAATAGGAGGATAAAAATGACTGAAGAAAATTTGCAGGAAGCTTTAAAAAAGTTTGAAGCACTCGTTCGCGAGCAATCGGAACGTTCAGACAGAATTAAAGCTCAAAAGGACAGTATTGACTATGATAAACTTGATAAAATAGTTATCGGCGTTTGCGGCGGAGACGGCATTGGACCGATTATAACAAAAGAATCGGCACGAGTTCTTGAGTATATGCTTGAAGACGATGTTAAAGCCGGAAAAGTTGAGTTTAAAGTCATTGACGGACTTACAATCGAGAACAGAATTGCCCATATGCAGGCAATTCCGGACGATGTTCTGGAAGAGCTTAAATCATGTCACGTTATTTTAAAAGGCCCAACAACGACACCGCAAGCAGGCAGCGGTATGCCAAACATTGAAAGTGCCAATGTTGCCATGAGAAAAGCTCTTGATTTATTTGCAAATGTTCGCCCTGTAAAAGTTCCTGAAAAAGGAATAGATTGGACATTTTTCCGTGAAAATACCGAGGGTGCTTATGCCGTAGGTTCAAAGGGCATAAATGTTGACGACGATCTTGCATTTGATTTTGTTGTAGCAACAAGTGAAGGTTCGGAAAGAATTGCCAAAATGGCGTATGAGTATGCTCGTAAGAATCATAAAGATCGCGTATCAATTATCAACAAAGCTAATGTTATTAAAACGACAGACGGTAAATTCCTCAACATATGCAAAAATATCGGCAAGGAGTACCCTGAAATCACTACTGATGAATGGTATATCGACATAACCACAGCAAAGCTTATTGATGAAAAGCGCCGCAAAGACTTTAAAGTTTTTGTTCTCCCGAATCTATACGGCGATATTATAACCGACGAAGCTGCCGAATTCCAAGGCGGCGTCGGCACGGCAGGAAGTGCTAATCTCGGGAAAAGATATGCAATGTTCGAAGCTATACACGGTTCTGCTCCGCGTATGATTTCCGAAGGAAGAGGTCAATATGCCGATCCTTGCTCCATGCTCCGTGCTACAGTTATGCTTCTGTCGCACATCGGTAAACAAGACAAAGCAGATCTTCTTGAAAAGGCTCTGGATTACTGTATGTTCACCGATAAAAAATATGTAATTACCGGACGAGAAGACGGTGCAACATGCAGCGAATTCGGAGATTATGTAATGGAAACCGTTCAAAAGCTTTCAAAGTGAGGTGAACTGAGTAATGGCAAAAAATGATTCGGTATCGTTATCTGTTGTTAAAAGACTTCCGAGATATTATCGCTTTTTAGGTGAAATAAAAAAGAACGGAACAGTTCGTATATCATCCGGTGAGTTATCAAAAAGAATGGGTTTTACCGCTTCACAAATTCGCCAGGATCTTAATTGCTTCGGTGGCTTCGGTCAGCAAGGATACGGATATAATGTTGAACAGCTGTACAAAGAAATAGGTTCTATACTCGGTGTCAACAATCATCTTAAGACTATACTAATAGGTGCAGGAAATCTCGGCCACGCCATAGCTTCTCATATGTCTTTTGAAGCACGCGGGTTTAACCTCATCGGTATTTTTGATAAAAACGAAGCACTTGCAGGCAAGCTTGTACGTAACATACCCGTAAGACATATTAACGGTCTGTATGATTTTTGTCGCGACAACTCCCCTGCCGTTGCAGTGCTTTGTATACCAAGCGATAATGCAAAAGAAATTGTTGATGAGCTTGTTAAGCTCGGTGTAAAAGGATTTTGGAATTTCAGTCATTATGATATTGCTTCGGATTACCCAAATGTTGCAGTTGAAAATGTACATCTTTCCGACAGCCTTATGACTCTCAGTTATCATGTAAGTAACCTTTAATTACAATCAATACAAAAAAACGATATCGAAGTTAAATCTTCGATATCGTTTTTTATTTATTCTCAATTAAACTTTTAAGAGACTTTAAAAAATCTTTATTTTGAAAATCTTTTCGTTTATGCGGTCCTTTTGTTCTGCCGCCAGACATACGAATTTCACGAGAAATATGCCTTGACTGCAAAAGAAAGTCAATGTTATTGTCAGTATAAATCAAACCGTTTTGATTTATAGCCCTTGCATTCTTTGCAAGGCACATAGCAGCAAGACCATAATCCTGCGTTACCACAATATCGCCGGGTGATATAAGATTGACTATTTTGTAATCTGCACTGTCTTTGCCTTTTGAAACTGTAATAACACTTGCATAATTAAACGAAAATTCATGAGAAGTATCACATACAACATAGCACTCTATATTGTGTTGTTTGGCAAAATTAATGGCTGATTCAGTGACAGGACATCCGTCGGCATCAATAAAAACACGCATTTTATTTTTCTGCAAGTGTATTTAGTTTTTCAATACACTGCTTACAAATTTTATTTCCTTTATACTCTACAATATCATCTACACTATCGCAAAAAATACACGCCGGAACATATTTTTTTAAAACGATGGAGTCGTCGTCAGTATATATCTCTACGGCACTTTTACCTGCTACGAGGTTCAAAAGCTTACGGGTCTCGGTCGGCAGTACCACCCTACCCATTTTATCAATTCCACGGACCATGCCCGTAGATTTCATAATATTCACTCCTAACATTCAACAAAAAGCAACATTCGGAACTTCCTTTTGACATAATATAGCATTTTAAAATTATTATGTCAACGAAAATGCAATATCTATTTATCATTTCATATGAATATACATGGTATCGGTGATAGAAGTGATGAATTATATATGGTGTGCCATAATTCTTCTAAGCGTAATATTTTCATTTATTTGTGGCAGTACAGAGGGCTTATCAAGTGCTATTATTGCATCCGGCAAACAATCGGTTGAATTTTTGCTATCTGTATTAGGGGTATTTTGCTTTTGGGGTGGCATTATGAATATTATAGAAAAATCAGGCTTAAATAAATTATTTTCAAAGGCCCTGTCCCCTATTATTAAGCTTTTATTTAAAGATGTAAAACCCAAAAGCAAACTTTTTGACGCAATAAGTCTCAGCATGGCAGCAGGACTGTTAGGACTTGGAAACGCCTCGACTCCGCTTGGTATATTGGTTATGAAAGAGTTTGCAAAAGACAGACCTAACGGATATACAGCCACAAACAATATGGTTATGTTTGTAGTCTTAAACTCAACAGCTTTAAAGGTGTTTCCGTCTACAATAGCAGCTGTAAGGCAAAATAACGGTGCCGCAAATCCCTTGGACTTTGTGGCGGCTTCGCTCGTAGCCTCATTTGCATCGGTCGCAACAGGTATTATTTTGACAAAGATGCTCGGTGGTAAAAAATATGAATAAAATAGGTGCTTACATATTCATTATTTTCATTGCAGGGACAGTATGTTATTCGCTCTTGAAAAAGAGAAACGTCTTTCAGGATTTTACCGATGGCGTGCCGTCAGGACTCAAAACCGGATTGGCCATCTTCCCGGCGATTACGGCAATGATGCTGGCAGTAAATATGTTTACAAAATCGGGGCTCTGCGATTTCTTCACAAAACTTATAACGCCTTTTTTTACAAATATCGGTATTCCTGCCGAACTGATACCTCTGATAACACTAACTCCGCTGTCAGGCAGTGGGTCCCTAAGCATATTTGAAAATCTGCTCAAAGACTATGGCTGCGACTCATTTATAGGCAGATGTGCTTCCGCTGTAATGGCGTCAACTGAAACCACTTTTTATGTAATAACCGTTTATTACGGAGCAATAGGTATAAAAAAAATAAGGCACACAGCTTTTGCTTCGCTGTGTGCCAATATGGTTAGTGTAATTACAGCAACCCTAATGGTGAAGCTTATTACTTTTCAATAAGAGAAACACCTGTCATCTCAGCAGGTTTTGCAAGTCCCATAATGTCAAGCATTGTAGGCGCAAGGTCGCAGAGTCTGCCGCCATTTTGTTTGAGCTTGCAATCATAACCTACTACAATCAACGGAACGGGATTGGTTGTGTGGGCAGTAAACGGTGTTCCGTCTTCGGCATACATTTTATCTGCATTACCGTGGTCCGCGGTTATAAGTGTAACGCCGCCCATCTTATTGACTGCATCAACAAGCTTACCGACGCATTCATCAACAGTTTCAACAGCTTTTACCGCCGCAGGGAAAACGCCCGTGTGCCCCACCATATCACAGTTAGCGTAGTTAAGAATTACAACATCGTATTTTCCGCTGAGTATTCTCTCACAAGCGGCGTCGCAGACCTCATAAGCACTCATCTCAGGCTTCAAGTCAAATGTTGAAATTTTGGGTGAGTCGATAAGGACTCTGTCTTCGCCCGGATATACTTTTTCTTCTCCGCCGTTAAAGAAAAATGTAACGTGCGCATATTTTTGTGTCTCAGCTATACGAAGCTGTGTTTTGCCGAGAGAAGAAAGATATTCTCCCATAGTATTTTTAAGAGCCTCAGGTGCAAAAGCGACCTTAACATTCGGCATAGTCTCATCATACTGAGTCATGCAAACATAATAAAGAGGGAAATACTTCCTTTCGAATCCCTTAAATTCAGGATCCGCAAAAGCTCTTGTTATTTCTCTTGCACGGTCCGGACGGAAATTAAAGAATACCACAGAATCATTTTCTTTAATTTTGCCGTCTTCGGAGCATACTGTGGGCATAACAAATTCATCTGTAAGATGTTTACCGTCACCATCGATTGTCTCATAAGACTTTTCGACTGCATCAACGGCGTTTGAATTGTGTACGCCTTCACCGTTGACCATAGCCCTGTATGCCATTCCGACTCTGTCCCACATATTGTCACGGTCCATAGCATAAAATCTGCCCATCAAGGTAGAAATTTTGCCAACACCGATTTCGCTCATTTTATCTTCAAGCTCTTTTATATACTCAACGCCGGATGCCGGCGGTACGTCACGACCGTCAAGAAGACAATGAACATAAACGTCCTTAATGCCGTTACGTTTAGCGAGTTCCAGTAAGGCATAAAGATGAGTATTGTGGCTGTGTACGCCGCCGTCGGATAAAAGGCCTATCAAGTGGAGAGCCGTACCGTATTTTTTGCAATTTTCAACCGCACCCATAAATGCCGGATTCTTAAAGAAGTCACCGTCGGTTATTGCCTTAGTAATTCTTGTGAGTTCCTGATAAACAACTCTGCCGGCACCGATATTTGTATGACCTACCTCGCTGTTACCCATTTGACCGTCCGGAAGGCCTACATCCATTCCTGAAGCCCCGATATAAGTCATGGGATCATTCTTCATAAATTCATCTAACCGCGGAGTATTAGCAGCTTTTATCGCATTGCCGTAATCGGACGGGTTGTGGCCGAAGCCGTCCATTATACATAAAACAACAGGTTTTTTCATTCAAATCACCTTATCTAACTATTCAATCATTATTTAGAAGCAGCGGCAACTATTACGGAGAAATCCTGGGCTTTAAGAGACGCACCACCGATAAGTCCGCCGTCAACATTTACTTTAGAAAGAAGTTCTTCGGCATTTTTTGCATTCATTGAACCGCCGTACTGAACTGTTACGCTCTCTGCAGCATCTTTACCGTAGACTTCTTCGATAGCAGCTCTTACAAAGCCGTTACCCTCATCAGCCTGAGCGGATGTGGCTGTTACGCCAGTACCGATTGCCCAAACAGGCTCATAAGCGATTATGACATTTGCAAGCTGTTCCTTTGTTACATTTGTAAGTGCCATCTTAGTCTGGAATTTCAAAAGAGTTTCAGTATAACCAAGTTCTCTCTGCTCAAGTGTTTCGCCGACACAAATAATAGTCTTAAAGCCAGCGTTCAAAGCTGCAAGAGCACGAAGGTTAACGGTCTGGTCGGTTTCACCGAAGTATGTTCTTCTCTCCGAGTGACCGACAATAACGTAATCAACTCCTGCTTCCTTGAGCATATCTGCCGAAACCTCGCCGGTAAATGCACCCGAAGCCTTAAAGTGAATATTTTCCGCACCGATTTTTATATTGGAACCTTTAGCGGCCTCAACAGCGGCGGGGATATCAATATAAGGTACGCAGAGAACAACATCACAATCTGCATCCTTTACAAGTGGCTTCATCTCCTCAATAAGAGCCTTAGCTTCACTCGGAGTCTTGTTCATTTTCCAGTTACCTGCGATAACAGCTTTACGAAGTGCTTTATTCATAATTATTTCTCCTTTATCATAATTAACAGGTGAGTAAAAATACTCACCTGTATTTTTATTATTTCTTGTCGTTAAGAGCTGCAATACCGGGAAGTTCTTTGCCTTCAAGATATTCAAGCGAAGCACCGCCACCGGTCGATATATGAGACATCTTATCAGCAAAGCCAAGCTTCTGTATGGCTGCCGCAGAGTCACCGCCGCCTATAATCGAAATGGCGTTACTATCAGCAATGGCGGTAGCAACTGCTATTGTTCCGGCTGCAAAGTTGTCCCACTCGGAAACGCCCATAGGTCCGTTCCAAATTACGGTACCGGCATCTTTAACAGCGTCGGCAAAGAGCTGCTGAGTCTTAGGTCCTATGTCAAGTCCCATCCAACCGTCGGGAATTTCGTCTGAATTAACAACCATTGCTTCGGTATCGGGTTTATACTCTTTACCCACCTTATTATCAACGGGAATAAGGAATTTAATACCTTTAGCTTTAGCCTTATCCATCATTTCCTTAGCAAGGTCAACTTTATCAGCCTCGAGAAGAGAATCACCTATACTGTGACCGAGAGCTTTCATAAATGTATAAGCCATACCGCCGCCGATGATAAGAGTATCACACTTGTCAATTAAATTTGTGATTACGCCGATTTTATCAGAAACCTTTGCTCCGCCGAGAATTGCAACAAGCGGTCTCTTCGGATTTTCCAAAGCTCCGCCGATAAACTTAATTTCTTTCTGAATAAGATATCCGCATGCTGCGGGAAGATATGCGGCAACGCCGGCAGTTGAAGAATGAGCTCTGTGCGCAGAACCGAAAGCATCATTTACATAAAGATCTGCAAGAGAAGCAAATGCCTTTGAAAGCTCGGGATCATTTTTAGTCTCGCCGGGTTCAAAACGAACATTTTCAAGAAGCATTACTTCGCCGTCTTTAAGCGAGGCGGCAAGAGCATGAGCGCTCGGGCCGACAACATCGTCAGCCATTTTAACTTTCAGACCGAGAAGCTCCGAGAGACGAGCTGCAACGGGCTTCATAGAAAACTCGGGATTTACCTGTCCTTTCGGTCTGCCGAGATGAGAGCAAAGGATAACCTTGGCTCCGTTCTTTATAAGATACTGAATTGTGGGAAGAGAAGCTACTATTCTCTTGTCGCTTGTTATAACGCCGTTTTCCATTTTAACGTTAAAGTCGCAACGAACGAGAACTCTCTTACCTTTGACATCGAAATCTTCGACTGTCATTTTGTTTAAAGCACTACTCATTTTTTACATCCTTTCGGTTGTTAATTAACATTTTTCATCTTGTTTATTTTATAACAAACTTAGATTTTTTTCAAGTATCGCTATGGATAATGGACAGAAAATATTGATTATTTTTTGTAAATTTTGCACAACAATCAAATTGTATATGCAGACTTGATTTCTTCCGCCCTTTTAAGCACCATATTTTTCAGCTCATTTGGAGAGGTTACTTGAATTTTTCCTCCGAATTGAATAATCCATGAAACTAATCCGTCATTTACGGCTGAATTGGCATTTAAAACAAATTTTGACGGACCGTTTTTGTGTATATTAGCATCCTCTCCGAATCTGTCAAGCACATTTTCGACAATTTCATTACTGCACAATAAAGAAATCGGCTTAGGTTCGCCGGAAAACATACCGAAGTGCTTGCTTGCATAATCGGCGGAATCAAAGCTGAATTTGTAAGGAGACACTTCCGAAAACGGTCGGGAAAAAGAATCGTCAATAATCTCTGTGTGTTTGATTCTGTCAATTCTCATAATCATAAGATTATCGTATTTTTCTTTGTTACCAACAAGATAATAGTGGTCACTTGACCAAATTAAAGAATAAGGACTTATTATATGCTCTTTTTCCTCATAAGCTTGGTCAGGATTGTCCGATAATATACGTCTGCGATATATTATTTTTACTTTACGGTTATCGTTTATAGCACGGTCAAGCTTATCAATTGTATAATACAGCTCTTCATTTTTACATTTCGGCCTATTATCAACATAAACCTGAGATTTGATTTTTTTTGCTTGTTCTGCACTTGTAAGAGTAAATATCTTATTCAAAAGCTGTTTTGTTTTTTTAGCAGAAATAAAATTTGCAGCTTGAACCGCATCACTTAACAGTCTCAGCTCGGCAAGCTCAAAGTCACGACTTGCAAGGAAGTAGCCGCCGCCGGAACCGTTACTCTTAATTATATCATATCCAAAATCAATAAGGATTGAAATATCGCTGTATATTGATTTCCGCTCTGCGGCAATACCGTGATTTAACAAGTAAAGCTTTATATCCTCGGCATGCGCAATGTTGTTCTCATCTGTATTCTCTTGTAAAAACTTTAATATATAAAGAAGCTTAAGTTTTTGATTGTTTGTCGCCGCCATATATATCCTCTCAATATCTTAACTGACTGTTAATGTCCTTCAAAACATTCTCATCAATTTTTAAAACTGCTCTGTCATATGTATAAATTCCGTTAACTTCATTTTCAACATCGCTTACCTGAGTATAAACGGTGCCGGATAAGCCCTTATCTATTATTGGGATAATTTGCTTATCCAACAGCTTTTTATAGGCCTTCGTAAGACTTTCTTTAGATTTAAACATAAGATACCCGAATGCTTTTTTCTCGTTCCAAGTATGGCCCCGAACTATATTAGAATAGCCACCGAATTCAGTAACGACAAAAGCACGCTTTTTTGATTTTCTCAGATGAATCGGGAGGATATATTTATGCATACTGTCTATATCGCCGCCTCCCTGATCATACCAACCGCTTGCGTGGTCAATAACACGATGGCTGTCAAGGTTTCTGACAAAATTGCAAACTTTCAAAGCATCAAACTGCCCCCATGCCTCATTAAACGGAACCCAGCAGTAAATTGACGTGACGCTGTAAAGCTGTTTTATCATTTCTTCAAGCTCTTCATAGTAGTTGCGACGCCATTTTTTATCGCCGCGGCTGAATCTGTTGTATTTGTTATCCTTGAGTTTATAAATACCTACATTAGGTAAAACTCCCGCGTAGAAATCTCCGATGTACGCTCCGCCGCTTACCATATCCTGCCAAACAAGCATGCCGAGTCTGTCGCAATGATAATACCAACGCATCGGCTCAACCTTAATATGTTTTCTCAGCATATTAAATCCGAGACGTTTCATTTCAGAAATATCAAATATCATAGCCTCATCCGTAGGCGCCGTAAGTCCTCCGTCGCACCAATAGCCTTGATCCAAAAGTCCCTTTTGGAAATACGGTTCATTGTTAAGGAAAAGACGTGTTATTCCCTTTTTGTCGCGCCCTATTGAGAACTTTCTCATGCCGAAATAGCTTTTAACAGAATCTACCGCTTTATCTCCAACGGAAACGGTAATAAACAAATCATAAAGTTTGGGATTTTCGGGCGACCAATATTCGTACTTTTTAAGCTTGATTTCGTCATGCTGCTTAACTGTTTTCTCGGCTAAAACGCTGTCGCCGTCCATTATCCGAGCTTTAATTTTAACGCCTTTCATTTCGGCGGATAAGTCTATATCGATTGATATAAGATTGTTATCAATATCGGGAACAACATCAAGCTTTCTGATATAACAGCTGTCAACCGCCTCCAGCCAAACTGTCTGCCAAATACCGGATGTAGCCGTATACCAAAAGCCGTGCGTCTTGTTAACCTGTTTGCCGCGTTGCTGCCAGCCAGAATCCGTTGGGTCAAATACACAAACGGAAAGTTCATTTTCACCGTCACGTAAAAAATCGGTAATATCAAAAGTAAACGCGCAATAACCGCCGATATGTGAACCTACAAAGGTGTCGTTAATATATACTTTGCATTCCCAATCAACTGCTCCGAAATGCAAAAGAATACTCTTTCCTTTCAAATTGTCGTTTAATGAAAATTTTTTAAAATACCAAAATCTTTCGGTGGGCTTTAATCCCTTTTCGACCTTTGACAAAAAACACTCGGGAGCAAATGGAACTAAAATCTGTCCGTCAATATCATTCGGCTTTTTCTCACTGCTGTCTGATATTTTATAATCATAAAGGCCGTTAAGATTTTGCCATCCGTCGCGCACAAGCTGAGGCCGCGGATATTCCGGCAGCGGCATCGTGTCTGAAACCTTGTCGGTGAAAATGCTTCTCATTGCTGCAACTCCCTTTTGTACAATAATTGATAATTATTATATAACAAAATGTCTAATTTGTCTATTGATATTAAAAAAAACATTTGGTATAATAACGGAAATTTGCGGATATGGTGAAATTGGCAGACACGCAAGATTTAGGATCTTGTGCCGAAAAGCGTGCAGGTTCAAGTCCTGTTATCCGCACCATCGCTTCGCGGCTGCAACCGTGAACTATGAAGAACAAGCGTGAATATAGGCGTATCAAGGGTTTTTAGATAATTTCACCCTTTCTATCCCTCACATTCACTCTTGTTCACTCCATAATTACAGTAAATCAGGGATATTACAGTAAAATCATACCTGACTTATACAAATTTAAATGAGAAATTAGAAATAAAATCGGCTCGTATGTCGGTTTTGTTTTTTTGATTTTTTCTTTCGGTTAAGTGGTTATGTTAAACTGTTTTAATTTAAACATATATTCTATCAGCTTAATAGCACTATATTTGTACCAATATGTAACACGATTAGTTAGCATAAAAGCGCCCCTCCTGATGTGCAACCTACATCAAGAGGGGTATATTATA